>Ga0256840_1001893_pt1 | contig 18952 bp, 19 predicted proteins | sample 355202metaG_FD_185969 | JGI IMG/M metagenome (GOLD analysis project Ga0256840, IMG submission 185969) | Hydrothermal vent microbial communities from Mid Atlantic Ridge, Atlantic Ocean - 355-202 | ecosystem: Environmental > Aquatic > Marine > Hydrothermal vents | place: Atlantic Ocean: Mid...
AGGAAGCAGTAAATGGATGACAATAGCCGGAACCAAATGTGTTATATACAAAAAAACATTTTGTTCCAGCAAAATATCATCATATTTTATACTGGTTTTTTCGGCAATTTTATGAATGCTTTTGATGATTATTTTTCGGACAATAAAATTTATAATAATTGCAAAAATCAATATCAAAAAAAGCAATGTAACGCTTTTTGCAATTTCTGCATTCATTTCAGAAAGACCAAATAAGAGATAAGTATCTTTAATAAAATCAAACATTTTAACTTTTTGTTTTAAAACCGTCGTAAAAATAATGTATTTCGTCAATAAATCAACTTATTAAAGCGGTGTTTTTTTGAATTTTATGTTCAAAAATGTATATTTGTGTAAATCAATACCTAAAACCATGGCAGGAGTAAGTAAAATTATGCATCGCGGTAAAGAAATATTGTTTGTTGATTATAAGGGTACCAACAGCGATGATGAAATGATTGCTATTCTTAGAAAAGCACAGGCGATTGTAATTAGTGATAACAAAGCATATTTACAATTAACGGATATTACGGGTGCCTATTCGACCAAAAAATTTACCGATGAACTTAAAAAAGTAGGTGCAGAAACTCCTAAGTTAGCTACCAAAAGAGCCATTGTTGGTATTACTCCTATGAAAAAAATTATTTTAATGGGTTATAATATGGTCTTAGGTAAAAGCAATGCATTAAGACCCTTTAATACTCTGGATGAAGCCAAAGACTATCTGGTAAGTTAAGGAATATTAAGGTTTTATTAATTTTTTCACTTTAGTTTAAAATATTGGAAGTTTATACCTCTACATGACTTTTTTATGAGTTGTGTTAATGTATTGATTGTGAATATATTAAATAATTGTGTTTTACTTGCATTTTATAGGCTCTATTAAATCGGAGCCGTTTCTTTCCACCCTACCTTACTTATCTGGATGTCAATACAAAAGAAGTATTGTATTTGCTATTTGTTTGATAATCAATTGGTTTATTTTTGTAAAGTTTGATTGGATTTTACTTAAAAAGTGTTAAAAAAAGCATTTTTTTGCTAAGAAAGTATTGCCTGTTTTTAATTTTTTTTACTTTTGCCGCCCATTAATCATAAATAAAAATAATATTCAAGAAAATATACCGGAACATAATAAACTTGTAGTGAGTTACCGAAATTATTCTGCACCAATGTAATACGTGAATTACATATCTAAACCATTAAACCATACTTATATTGTGTCAGGCATTTAAACTTATGCCTTTAAAGAATAATTTCGGTGTAAAAGTTCTGTTTTAAACAAAAATATTATGCAAACTCATTCGTATAGACTATATGCTGATGTTGATTTTGGCTCTAAAAAGTCGGATATTAAACATCAATTTTATAATAGTATTTTACTGAAATTACTATTTGTACTTGTAGTGGCTGCAATATTTTATTTTGGGATATCTTTTGTTTTGAAACAAAAGCAACAAAAACTTTTAGAAGCAGAACACCAACATTTAATAGAACAGTTTATTTATTTGAATCAAAGAATGAGTAAGGCAGAAAAAGTCTTATTATTGATTCAGAATGAAGAAGAAAATACTTATCGTTATGTTTTGGGCTTAGAACCATTACCGGAGTCAATGAAAAAGGCCGGTTTCGGGGGTACCAATCCATATAGTAAATATGAAGGCTTGCTAAATGCTGATTTACTTATTTCTACTGCTAAACGAATAGATATATTATCGAAAAAGCTGGCAGTTCAATCAAAATCTTTTGAGGAAATAATAAAAGCTGCTAAAATCAGAGAGGACAAAATGGCTCGAATACCCTCTATTTTGCCCATAGATCGTAAAAAAATTCGTAAAATAGCTTCTCCTTTCGGTATGCGAAAACACCCGATATTAAAAAGGTACAAAATGCATAAAGGAATTGATTTAGTAGCTAAAAAAGGAACACCGGTTATGTCAACCGGAATTGGTAAAGTTATTAAAACCGGTTATACACGTACCGCCGGAAGGTATGTAAAAATAGATCATGGCTACGGCTATGTAAGTTCTTATTTGCATATGAGTAAAATTCTTGTAAAAAAAGGACAAAAGGTGAAACGTGGTGATGTAGTCGGATTAGTTGGTAATACCGGTCGCTCTACGGGTACGCATCTTCATTACGAAATTCAAATAAACGGCAAAGCAGTTAATCCTGAATATTTTTTCGATAAAAGATTATTAAAAGGAATTAAGAGAGCGCGTTAAAAAAAAACAAAAATAGGCTTAAACGGAAATAAAAAGCTCTATAAACTATGTTTATAGAGCTTTTTTTGATTTTATGCTTTGTGTATTATAAATGCTAAACTCTACAGCTACTATACTTGACTTTTACCTGCAATTTTCGTAAATTTGTTATAAACCCCAAATATCTGTAAATTATGGAAAATTATGTTATAATTGCTGATTTTCCCGACCCTAGGGAAGCTTATTACCTGCGCTTTAAATTAGGAATGGAAGGAATTGATGCTTTCATTGTTGAATCTGAAAAAAAGAGTAATGAAACAGCCCTTTTGCAAGTACAGGTTAGTGCCCGTGATGTTAAAAAAGCTGTAGATTTGCTTTGCAAAATGCGCACCGAAGACGATTTTAAAAATATTGATGATAAAATAAAAAATATTCGAAGGATACTTGTTCCTATTGATTTTTCAGAATATTCAAATTCAGCTGCTCTTTTTGCTTTTAGTATTGCCAAAAGTATCAATGCTGAAATAAAGCTATTGCATATTTTTAAAGACCCGTTTATGGGCGGTACCTATTTAGGAAATCGTACGTCTTATGAAAATTTCACTCAAAACGTAATGAATGAGATGTTTCAAATGGCGCAAAAAAATATGCTTTTGTTTGTGGATAAGCTTAAAGTGAAACTGAAAGAATACAATTTGGAAGATGTGAGCTATCACTATGTATTACAAAAAGGGAAACCTGAATATCAAATAATACGGGTTACCGAAAGCTATAAACCGTATATGATTGTTTTAGGTACAAAAGGGGTAGGACAAATGCCGGGCGATTTAATAGGGAGTGTTACTTTAAAAGTTATTGAAAACACTACAATCCCGGTTTTGGCAATTCCCGAACAATGGGAGTTTAAAGGTTTTGAAAAATTAAATGTATTGTATGCTACTGATTTTCAGGATTCTGATTTTACTGCTTTGAATAAATTACTGGATATTTTGAAACCTTTTAATGTTAAATTAGAATGTGTGCATATTGAAACCGATGAAAAAAATCCTTGGAAAGAAATGCAGCTTTTTAAGTTAGAATCGTACTTGAATCAAAATTATGAGGAAGATATTAAATGTCATATTATCAAAAATGATGATTTATTTGCCGGAATTCAAGAATATGTGGATAAAATGAATATCGATATTATTTCATTTACTTCTCCTAAACGTTCTATTGTTTATAAACTATTATACCCTAATAATTTGAAAAAAATGATTTATCAAAGTAAAATACCTTTGTTAATTTTTCACTCAAATATTAAATCTACATAAAAAAAACTACATTTCGTCAAAATTGTTATTTAGCCAAGCATTATCTTAATAAGATACTGTTTATTAAGATATTGTATTTTCTGTTTGTAAATAATAACTGTATTTAAGCTATTTGTAATTAGTGATTTATGTGTTGTGTATGCATTAATAATATCCTTTGTGAAAAACTCCAATGTATATTCCTGTAATTATTTAAAGATTTTTTGTATAATTGTATGCATTTTAAAATAAACAGTTTTGCTGATTTAATAAATAAGCTTTGTGAAATTCCTCAATGATATAGGCAATAGAATCGGGCGTATGATGCTCGAAAAAGAATTAAAAACTCGTAAGCGGAAAGTAGTTTATAACAATTTTCATTCGGCAAGCTCCGTAGGTATATTATTTAATGCCGAAAATAAAGAGTTTTATGCTGCTGCTAAGGAGTTTATGAACTATATTGATGAAAGAGGAATTAAAATAAATGCCTTGTCTTTTGTGTCAAAAAGCGAATTAATTGGTTACTTTCCCTATCGTAAAGGGGTGGAGTATTTTGGTATGGATAAATTGTCGTGGACAGGAAAGCCTAACGAAGAGGGTGTAGAAGAATTTATCGAACGACCTTTTGATATATTAATTGATATTAGTCTTAGCGATTCTTTTCCCAATGAATATGTTTTTGCATTATCAAAAGCTAAATTTAAAATTTGCAACAATTCTTCAATCGAGAAATATGCAGATTTTGTACTTCAATTAAAAAATAAAGAAGATATTGATACTTATATCGAGCAAATAAAGCATTATCTTGAAAGTATTGATACTCATTAATAATTTTTTTCGGTGCAAATAGATTTTCATTACAATACAATTCGGGTAATCATGGAAAAAGTTGGTTTCTTGCCCGAAGATGCACAAATAATTGCTTATGCATCGCAATATGTGGACGATGCTGTTGACCATGAAGCAATGAAAGTAAACGGTCATCTTGAGATTTTATCGCGTCGTTTTACCGAAAATAGTTTTAATCCGGTTTGCACTGCACACAGAGGTTTGCAGTTTTTAAAAGGTTTTAAAGAAGCTGTTCAAAATAAAATTTATATCCCTTTTCATTTTTTACCCGATTTAGAAAACTTAAAAGATAAATCATCTTCTTTTTTAGTAAAACCCAATGGGAATTTAGCCAAAAGCTTAGTTGTTTTAGCGAAAACTGAACTAAGTAAATCTAAAGGTGAACGGCGAATAATGAACCTTATCCGTTTGGGAATTGCTTTACATACCTATGCCGACACATGGGCGCATCAGGACTTTTCAGGGCGTCACAGTCATGATGAAAATGATGTTGATGAAATTGAGTTGTTTAAAAACGGAAAGTACGAAAAAATTTCAGTGTTTCGTAAAATGGAATACGATACATTTCCCGATATCGGACATGCAGAGGTTAACAATTTTCCGGATAAATCTTATTTAAAATGGCGATATAAAAAGGCTAATAGCCGTGATTTTTTTGAGCGCGACAATTCCCGAATATTTTTAAAAGCAGCAGAGCATATCATCGACTTATTTATTGGAGTAAATAAATTGGACATAGATGATTTAAAAAATCGACTTTTTGAATGTTTTTCTTTTGAAACGGATAATTTGGAAGATAAGTTTAATAAATTTCGTCAAGTATTTCCTGAAATCGGGTTTTATTACGATGAATATCAATGGCGAAACGAAGCTTTGGAAATAATGCAAAAATCTAAATTCAAAGAATTGCTAAAAGATAATAATCCTGCATATGTACTTGGTAGCGATAAAAAGTGGTTTTATTTTCATTTTGCCGCCCAAGAGCAAAGAGCCTATGTTCTTAATTTGTTGAAAAATATCGAATAAAAAACCGAAGTTTCTATTAAAAACTCCGGTTTTTTAATTATCTCAGGTTTGATTTTTCCTACACTAAATTTTCTTCTTTAACAATTTCCATTCCTTGTAAAATGGCTTTTTCGTTCATAGGAATTAATTTATGATGCCTTTCGGGAAGTGATTTTTTTAAACCTTTAATTACATTTTCCAGTTCAACTAAAGGTTTAATTTTCAGATAAGCACCCAAAACGACCATGTTAAATGTTTTGGCAGAACCCATTTTTGCAGCTTCTTTTGCAGCTTCTACCAAATAAATATTGATGTCTTTACGCGTTGGCGGATGAATAATTCCATTATTATCGTATAATAATAAACCACCGGGTTTCACAGCTTCTTGAAACTTATCCATTGATTGTTGGTTAAGTATAATTGCCGTATCAAATTTACGTAAAACCGGTGAGCTAATCCGCTCATCACTTAAAATAACAGTTACATTAGCTGTACCACCACGCATTTCGGGTCCGTAAGAAGGCATCCAACTAACTTCCTGATTTTGCATAATTGCAGAATAGGCTAATATTTTTCCTAATGAAAGGACACCTTGTCCGCCAAATCCTGCTATAATTATTTCTTCAGTCATATCTTAAATTTTTAACTTTTGCATTAAATTTCTTTAATTTCGCCTAAAGGATAATAAGGGAACATGTGCTCTTCCATCCATTTATTCGCATCAACAGGGGTCATTTTCCAGCCTGAATTACAGTTCGATACTATTTCAACAAAGGATAAGCCTTTCTTTTCTTTCTGTTTTTCAAAAGCTTTGCGAATGGCTTTTTTTGCTTTGCGTACAGCCGAAGGTGTATGAACTGCATGGCGTGCTACGTAACAAGTACCGGGCAGTTGTGCCACAAGTTCGGTCATTTTTATAGGGTGTCCCATTAACTCAACATCCCTTCCAAAAGGAGTAGTTGATGAAACCATACCTTCAAGAGTTGTTGGAGCCATTTGTCCACCGGTCATTCCGTAAATACCATTATTGATAAATATAATGGTCATATTATCGCCACGATTGCATGCATGAATAGTTTCGCTGGTTCCAATCGCTGCCAAATCGCCATCGCCTTGATAGGTGAAAACATATTTTTCAGGATATACACGCTTAATACCGGTAGCCATAGCCGGAGCACGACCATGAGGCGCTTGTGCCATATCAATGTTCATAAACTCATAAGCCAGAACCGAACAACCAACTGGTGCTACACCAATCGTTTCTGATTCAATGCCCATTTCTTCAATTACTTCTAAAATAAGGCGGTGTGCAACACCGTGTCCACATCCCGGGCAATAGCTTAATGGTTTATCAGTGAATAACTTAGTTTTTTTAAAAACTAAATTTTCGGATTTTATTATATCTTCAATTTTTATATCTGCCATTTTTTATCCTCCTATGATTTTAGTTTCAAGAGCTTCGAGTACCTCTTCCGGTGTATGAATCATACCGCCATATCTACCAAAATGTTCAACTTTTATTTTGCCGTTAACAGCCAATCGAACATCTTCTACCATTTGTCCTGCACTCATTTCTACTGATAGCATTCCTTTTACACGCTTAGCCAGTTCTGCAATTCTTTTTTCGGGGAAGGGCCACAGAGTAATCGGGCGCAAAAGTCCTACTTTAAGACCTTTTTCACGAGCCAGATTTACTGCTTTTCTACAAATTCTTGATGATGAACCGTATGCTACCAAAATATAATCTGCATCTTCTACTTCCATTTCTTCATAAAGAACTTCATTTTCTGCAATTTCTTTATATTTGTTTTGAAGATGTATATTAAATTGCTCTTGTTTTGCTTGGTCTAACTCCAGTGAAGTTACTATATTGTGTTCTCTTCCGGGAGTTCTTCCGGTTAAAGCCCAAGTGTCGTATTTTGCCTTAATTTCTTCATTGGTTAAACGAGGTTTTTGTTCTCCGATTTCTACTTTTTCCATCATTTGACCAATTAAACCATCGGATTGAATTAATACCAAAATACGATATTTAAAAGCTAATTCAAAAGCCAGAGAAACATGGTCGTACATGTCCTGAACCGAAGAAGGGGCTAAAACAATTTGCCGGTAATCGCCATGACCACCCCCTTTAACTGATTGAAAATAATCGGATTGTGCAGGTTGAATATCTCCAAGTCCCGGTCCTCCTCGTACTACATTTAATAACACACAGGGAACTTCTGAACCTGCAATGTAAGATATCCCTTCTTGCATCAAACTAATTCCCGGGCTTGATGAGGAAGTTACTACTTTTTTTCCGGTACATGCTGCACCATAAACCATATTAATTGCTGCCAATTCGCTTTCGGCTTGTAAAACCACCATTCCTGTTCTTTTTTCAGGGCGCTCGGCAGTCAGATACTCCATTACCTCAGACTGAGGGGTAATCGGATAACCGTAGTAGGCATCAACACCTTCACGGATAAATGCTTCCGCAATGGCTTCGTTGCCTTTCATTAATCTTAATTCTCCCATTACTTTGCGTAATTTAAGTTTTTAAATCTAATTTTAAGCCGGTATTTTCATTCGATATACCGTAATAACTGTATCCGGACAAACTGTTGCACAATTAACACATCCTGTGCATGCTTCCGGATTTTCCATGTAAGCAAAGTGATAACCCTTTCCGTTTACCTCTTTTGCTAATCGAATCACATCTGTGGGGCAAACATGAACACACAAATCGCAACCTTTGCAACGTTCCACATCCACCACGATTGCTCCTCTAACTTTTGCCATAATTTATATTTTAGTTAGAAATTGTAAATTTTTAGTATCCAAAATTAATAAATTATAATTTAATTATCAATTTTACTTATATGTCGTAAATCATAAGTAAAAACTTTAGTATTCAAAAAAAATGAGCTAATTTTGTGATAACTATTGCCCAAAATCTTCATGAAATCTTTTCAACCTATATTCTAAATCCTCAAACTGGCTTTCTTGTATTTGCGATACGCATGCTCTTAGTCCTTCTTCATGATTACTTCCTGTTATGGCAAGCGATATGGCACTTATTCCATAATAAAGCAGTTTTTCCAAAAGTTCAGAACCGCTCATTCCCGGATAAGAAAACGTAAAGTAGAAACCATCGGCAATGGGTTCATCAATATCGGTATCATATACAATTGAAAAACCGTTTTCCAAGAATAGTTTTTTCATTTTTTTAGCACGTTCGCCATATACCTTAACCGTATCTACAAAATTATATTCACCATCGTTTGCCGCTTTTAGCATTGCCGCAAGACCGTATTGAGCCGAGTGGCTTACTCCTGATGATAAAGCATATAAAGCTCCGTAAATCATTGAGTAACCAAATCCATCGGTTGCATAATATCTCTTTAAATCAGGATATTTGCGTTTAAATAAGCTGTCTGAAATGGCAATAGTTCCTACGCGCTGTCCTGCATAACTAAATGCTTTTGAGCTGGAAATCAGAAAGATGTAGTTGTCGGTGTATTTAGCAACTGTTGGTTGAAAAGGTGCTACTCCCGGTTTTGAATAATCTTTGCGAAAATCCATACCGAAATAAGCCAAATCTTCAATAACAATCACATCGTATTTGTTTGCCATTTCTCCGATAATTTGTAATTCTTCATCGGTAAAACAAATCCATGCCGGATTATTGGGATTAGAATACAAAATACTTGAAACAGTACCTGTTTTAAGATACGATTCAAGTTTATCTCTTAATTTTTCGCCCCGGTAATCATAAACATCAAAACTTTCGTAATCATGTCCAAGAACTTGACACTGTTGTTTTTGTACCGGAAAGCCGGGGTCGATAAATAAAGTGCCTTTTTTGTTATGATCGGTACGGTTTGCTACCAGAAATGCAGCCATTGCCCCTTGCATAGAGCCAACGGTGGGCATACAGCCTTCTTCGCTTACTTCAACATCCAAAAATAATTTAATAAATCGAGAAACTTCTTTTTTTAATTCGGGAACACCTTCTATCATAGGATATTTTGAGGCAACACCCCTTTTTAAAGCTGCTATTTCTGCATTAATCCCTATTTCGGGAGGCTCTAAACCGGGCACACCCATTTCCATACGGATGTATTTTTTTCCGGTTTCAGCTTCAACTTTGTTTACAATCTTAACAATCTCCCGAATGGTTCCTTGCCCCAAATCGTCCAATCCGGATTCTTTAATTTTGGCATGAACTACTTCATAATCAATCGGTGTGTTTTTCTTAATCATATTTAAAATTTAGGTTTGGTAAAACAAAAAAGCCCCAAAATACATCCGGAGCTTTTTAAATTTATCATTCAGTTTTTTTTAGTTCTTTTTTTTCAGCAAGATATTTATCTAAAAAGCCGAGTATTTTTTCGTAACCTTCTATTTCATTTTCTTTTTTTCTAAATCCATGTCCTTCGTCTTCAAAAACTACATACTCAACAGGAACCCCGTTTTTTTTAACGGCAGCAACCATTTCGTCCGATTCTATTTTTAATACTCGCGGGTCATTGGCTCCTTGTAGAACCATTAAAGGTTTTGTAATTTTATCGGCATGAAAAAGCGGTGATATTTTATACAAATAAGCCGAATCGGTTTCAGGATTTCCCATTTCTTTGTATAGAGCTTTACGAAAAGCTTCCCACCAAGGCGGAATATTTTTCAGGGTGCGTAACCAATTGGTAACCCCAAAAATATCAACTCCTACTTTAAAGGCATCGGGTTGAAAAGCCAAAGCGGCTACAACCATATATCCGCCATAAGAACCACCAAGAATACCTACTTTACTAGTATCAGCCCAATTTGTAGTTGCCAGATATTGTTTTGCATAGATACAATCTTGTAAATCATCTTCGCCATGGCGCATATCGTCTAATTCGCTAAATGTTTTTCCATACCCGCTACTGCCGCGATTATTTACGGCTATTACTGCATAATCATGATTTACCAAATATTGAATTAATGCGCTGTATCCTATGCGCGATTGTCCACCGGGTCCTCCATGTACCCAAACTATAACCGGTACTTTATTTTTTTTGCTTGCGCTATGTGGTTTGTAGAGTATTGCAGGAATTTCTAATCCATCGAATGATTTATACCGCACTACTTCCCCTTTAACTAAATCATCAGGCTTAATTTCGGGGTTCATTGAATTTGTGAGTTTTTTGTATGTTTTATTTTTGAAGTTATAAACGTATAAATCAGGAGTTGCATTTGATTGCGATAAGTAAAAACTCATATTTTCTTCACTTTTTGAAATGGTAATTTCAATTACATTTGCTCCTTTAAAATCAGGAAACTCAATTTCTTTATTATTATTTTTTGTGTCAAATATTTTGATTTTTGTTTGTGCATCTTGATTTATACCTACAACAAAATAACGTTCATTATATGAATGGTAAGCATAGCTTAAATCCCAATTATCTTTATAAACTTCTTCACTTTCGCCTGTTTCCAAATTATATTTCATCAAATAGGTAAATTCACTGTTTTTATCGGTCATATAATACAAGAATTTACCGTCATTACTAAATTCTACAGGTGTAAAATTTATATTTCCGGTGTGTTCCGAAAGTAGTTTAAGCTCTTTTGTTTCTCTATCATACAAAAACATATCCGAATTTTGGCGTATATATGTTTTTCTGAATGCAATATATCTTTTGTCGTTTGATATTGCTCCAATGCTGTAGGCACTATCGTTTTGATAAACCAATTGTGCTTCAAAATTATTAATATCCATTTCGTAAAGGTCCATATAGCGCTTATTTCGCTTGTTTGAACCAAAGAAAAACGAGTTCCGGTCGTGTGCCCAAGTGTAAAAAGTAGAACGTGCTGTTGAATCAGGTGTTAAATCGGTCATGTTGCCTGCTGTGTCGCGCATAAATATATGATATACTTCATCGCCTTCATTATCGGCTGCAAGTAAAATACGCATATCATTTGGGAAGTAGGATATTGCGTACATTGCCGATTTTGTTGAGTTTGTGAGTTGAATTACATTTTTTGTATCAATATCAATTGAATAGGCATTATAAACGCCTGATTGATTGCTTGTAAATAAAATATACTTTTCATCGGGAGAGAAAGAGCCACCGCGAATATCGGTGTTCTCCATAAATTGTTTTATGCTGTATTTTTTAACTTTACGGGTTTTTTCGTTTTGTTGGCAAGATGAGAAAAAAACTGCCAAAAGCATGGTGAAAACAATTAATTTGTTCATAGTGTTTATTTTTAATTGTCAGTTTATTAATTATTAGTGTTTTAGGTATTTTTGTATTGTCCCCAAATTTAATAAAAAAAAATGACATTCAAATTTCTTGTTTATGCTTTACAGCAAAGATTTATTCAATTTAGATTTTACCTTTGTTCTTCGATATGTTTTTTTCCTTTTGGTAAAAAAAACAAAAATGGAATAGCTGCAAGCGCAAAAACGGCTGCGAGATAAAATGTCTTTTCTAAACCCAGAAAATCTCCTATATAACCAATTAATAAAGCACCAAATGAACCGACAAAAAAGTTAATGGTCATGTATATACCGTTTAAAAATGCAGGTCGGTCGGTGGGAATATCTTGCACAAATGCTAATAACACAGAGCCAGCCGAAACTAAGGAGAATCCAAGAAGTGCTAAAAACACATATGCAATAATCGTATTTTGAAAATATACAAAAAAGAGCATTAATACAGGATTGGAAAAAGCAGCAATTAACAAGGTATTGCGTCTGCCTATTTTATCCGAAATAATTCCTGAACTAAAAGTGCCTATTGCTCCGGCTAATTGATATAGTGCCAGATTAAAACCTCCTGCCCATAAGCTACTGCCTCCGCTGGTAATATAGGTGGGTAGAAAAACCGATAAGGATGCACGCATAAAAGAAATAAATAGCATGAATCCGGTAATCATTAAAAAAAACTTTTGATATTTTTTTAAAATGCTTTTTACACTTACCGGTTTTTTATCTTCTTTTTTTCTATAGATGGAAAAATCTTTCAGTTTATACCATAAAATTACCGAAGTGATTACTGATAGAGGAATTAATTTATAGGTGTTTTCAAAGCCCCACAAAGAAATTGCCGATAAAACGATAAGTGGTCCTAAAGTACGTGCCAACTCTCCACCAAGCATATACATACTCATTCCAAAACCAATTTTTTCAGGAACAGCTTTTTTTATCATTACCGGAGTAGGAATATGAAAAACAACTGCACTTATGCCTACAATAAAAAGCATCATTAATAATACTATGTAAGTTGGTGCAATACCGAGAATACTCATAAATATTCCTGAAATTGTAGGAGCTGCAATTACGGCGTAGCGGAAACTTATTTTATCGGCAAGTAAACCTGCCGGAGCATTAAAAAGCGAAGGAAAACGTTGAACAACCGTAAGTAAGGCTGCCATTGTGTAGTTAATTTGCAGTTTATCAATTAATAATGGTAAAACAGGCGATAAAAAAGATGTGTAAATATCATGAACAAAGTGTCCAAACGAAATAGCATACACTTTACCGTAACCTTTTTTTTTCATAATTATTTCCCCCCCCAGAATTTTTAATTATTTACTGATAAACTGATAAACTGATAAAACTTGTCCGACTACTGGCGGATTGTTAAACTGATAAAACTTGTCCGACCACTGGCGGATTATTAAACTGATAAAACTTGTCCGACCACTGGCGGATTGTTAAACTATTAAACTGTTCAACTATTCAACTATTATTGCTTATTTTATTGTGCAATTTAGGTTTTATTCATTTATTAATTCATGAACAATTTTTTCCATTTTATCGCCTCCCCAATTGGCTGCACCTATTTCTTTTACTTTAATTTTTCCTGATTTTGAAATTAAAAAAGTTGTTGGAATGCTTTGCGTATATAAAGCATCAGGTAATTGATATTTTGCAATTTTTACAGGAAAAGTAAAGCCCCTTTTTTTTATAAATGCTTTTATTTTTTCCGGTTTTTCACTACTGATAATTAAAAATTCAATCCGGTTATTGTCTTTAAATTTATCATAAAGTTTTTGTATGCTAGGCATTTCGGCTACACAGGGCGGACACCATGTCGCCCAAAGGTTTATAAACAAAACTTTACCTTTGTAGTCAGCAAGTTTTTGTTGGTTTCCGTCCATATCTTCAAAAGTCCACGCAAAATCGTTATTCGTTAGTTGAACTGCCGTTTCTTCATTATTCATTTCCGGCTGTACAATAGCTACTCTGATTTTATTCACAAAAGCCATTACTTCCATCCGCGAAGACGGAAAAATTAAAGCAATAATGAATGCAAAAAATAAAATATCGGTAGCAATACTAAATTTTGATTTCTTTTTTAGATAATTATTAAATTTTTGTTTTATATCCATGTTTTAATATTAATTTATTTGGTATTATTTATTTTCTCAAAAAGTAAACGTTCAAATGTCCTTTCGGATGATTTGAAACTAAATTGAGCGATTATCTACTTCAATAAGTGCCAATCTATTGAGTTAAAAAGATTTACAAAAAAAGACTCAAATACCTAAAGGTATTCTTACTTTTTTTCTAAACTTTTTACTCTCAATATCTTGACACTTCTTTTTGTACATAATCATTCAATTTAGGTTGAAGTTTTAATCAATTTTTTCAGGAATTTTAGCATCAGGATATTCCTTTTTAAAATCGATCCAATATTGTTTTACCGTTTTTTTCATATCCTTGCGTAGCATTAATATCCCGAACAGGTTAGGCAGGGTCATAAATGCAATGGTTATACCCGAAAATATCCAAACAATGGTTGTATCGATAAAGGATGCAAGAAAGAAACCGATTACATATAAAATCCGGTAATAAATAACCGCCCCACTTCCAAAAAGGTATGTAATGGCGCGCCCGCCGTAATATGACCATGATATTGCCGTTGAAAAAGCAAATAATAATAAACCTATGGAAACAATATATTGACCGTAATCGCCAAAAAAACCTTTAGTAAAGGCAAAAGCGGTCATCGGAGCACTGTGCATCAATGATTTCCCTTCAATTTTAAAATTTTCGGCGTTTTTATCACCTTGTGTAGCTGTAATACTTCCGTTTTTAACCTTTATTAGCCCTGTGTATTCTTTATTTTGATAATATACTTTTACATCTTCGGCAACGGAACGTGCATGAATAATTGTTGTGTTGTTTTCAATTTTACCTTTGGTAACATGCAAATCTCCATTGAAAAGAGCAATTTTTTCTTCCCCTGCAATAAATTTAAACAGTTTTTCTTTGTTTTCAGGCGTGTCATCTTTAATGTTTTCTGCAAGAATAGTCATGTCTGCTTTTTGAAAGGTATTCTCATGTTTCATGTGCCAAACGCCCGAAGAAAGGAGTACTAATCCTGTTAAGGAGCAAATGATAATCGTATCAATGAACGGTTCTAAAATAGCCACCATTCCTTCGGAAACCGGTTCATGTGCACGTGCTGCAGCATGGGCTATTGGTGCTGAACCTTGACCTGCTTCATTTGAAAATAATCCGCGATTAACACCGCGATTAAAAGCAAAAGCAAAGCTTGCTCCTAAGAATCCTCCTACTGCTGCCGTACCTGTAAAAACATCAACAAAAATAGCTTCAATTGAAGGAAAAATATTTTGATAATTATATAAAATTACCGATAAGGCTCCTATGAAATATATAATTGCCATGGCAGGTACTAATTTTTCAGTAACTTTTGCAATACGCTTAATACCACCAATAATAACAATCCCAAGCAGAATAGCTAAAATACCTCCTGTAATATAATGTTGAATACCAAAAGTTGCATAAATAGAATTGGAAATACTGTTAATTTGCGGGAGATTTCCCGTTCCAAATGAGGAAAAAACAGTTGCAATTGCAAAAATGGCAGCCAGCCATTTCATATTTAAGGCATTTTTCATATAATACATAGGCCCGCCGGCTATAAGCCCCTGAGCATCCGTTTCTCTGTATTTATGCGATAAGGTTACTTCCACAAATTTTGTGGTCATACCCAAAACAGCAGTAACTAACATCCAAAATAATGCAGCCGGACCTCCCAGATAAATTGCAAAAGCAACACCGGCAATGTTTCCTGTTCCCACAGTTCCTGATAAAGCGGTTGCTAATGCTTGAAAATGCGAAGTATCCCCCTTGTCGGTTTTTTTATCGTAAGTACCTTTAACAATACGTAAGGCATGTTTAAAATACCTGATTTGCGGAAATTTGAGATAAACCGTAAAAAACAGTCCCGTACCGAGTAGCGCAAACACAAACCATTGAGAACCTCCAATGTGCGCATCAATTTGTGAAAGAATTTCTTGAAACGTCTGCATATTTATATTCTTAGATTTGAAAAAGCCAAAGGTAAAAAAAATCTGCAATGAGCTATAATTATTCTTTAAACATAAAATAAACAGCTAAAATTAGAAATATAAATGCAATTAAATGATTCCATTTAAGGCTTTGATTATTGAAAAATAAAAAAGTGAATATGCTGAATATAAGCAAGGTAATTACTTCTTGAATAACTTTTAACTGAACTAATGTAAATGGACCGCCATTACCGTTATAACCAATTTTGTTTGCCGGAACCTGAAAAATATATTCAAATAAAGCGATGCCCCAACTTAGTAATATAATAGTGAAAATGCTAAGTTTATTAAATTTGCTCCATTCTTCAAGTTTTAAATGACCGTACCACGCAAAAGTCATAAATGTATTTGATAAAATGAGTAATCCTATTGTGTAAAGTGCTTTCATTTGATTTTGGAAAACAATAAAAAAACCGTTGCCGGAATAAGACAACGGCTTGAAAAATCTATTAAAAACTTTATTCAACCGATGAAAAATATTTCATAAATTGAGCACGTTCGTATATTGCCGGGTCTTTAATTTCTCGATAACTCATTATACCCCTAAAATCAGCAATGCTTTTATAATTTTTATTGTCCATCCAGTCTGAAATTTCCCGGATAATCTTTGTTAGTTCGTCAATGCCGTTTTTATATAATGTAGAACATACCTGCACGGATTGTGCCCCTGCCAAAAGCATTTTTATAGCGGCTTTACCATCGTGCACTCCTGTTGATGCAGAAATATCAATATTTGGAATTAAATTGGAAGTTATTCCAACCCACCGTAATGAATGGCGAATATCCGAGGGGCTACTGAAAATTTCACCACTGGTAAATTTTAGCTTGTCAATATCAATATCGGGTTCATAAAAACGATTAAACAAAACAACTCCTTCTGCTCCATAGGCATTTAAACGGTCAACAATACGTCCGATATTTGTAAAATGACAGCCTATTTTAACAGCAATAGGTAAATTGGTTTCTTCTTTTACATTTTTTAATATATCAATATATTTTTGTTCTATATCCTTAGATTTTATATCTCGATTTGAAACAACAATGTGTATGTTTAACTCCAGTGCATCCGCTCCGGCTTCCTCAATATCGGCAGCATAATTAGTCCAGTCTTTTTCCGAAATACAGTTAATACTCGCAATTACCGGAATTGACACACTTGCTTTTGCATTTTTTATTAAATCCAGATACTCGTTCAGTGTATTATCCTTTGCGTAGTGAAGTATGTAATCACTTGCTTCGGGATACCTCTTGTGTTGTAATAAACTACTTGTTTCGTAATTTATTTGTTCCTCAAACAAAGATTTGAGCACAACAGCCGCTGCTCCTTTTTCTTCGAGCTTTTTAATTTTTTCTACTGAATTTGTTAATGCTGAGCTACTAACAATAATCGGATTTTTTATATCCAAGCCTAAATAATTAGTTTGAAGATTTGCCATGATTTTTTATGATTTAATGTACCGATTTCAAAATTAAATAATTTTTTAGTTTTTATGGCTTATTTAGGCTTATTTAAAATATTTCTAATTTATTTTTTAGGATATTCTCTTGCTCCAAAAAGTATGCTGCCCAAACGTATCATTGTGCTGCCTTCTTCTATGGCAATTTCATAATCTTGCGACATACCCATTGATAATTCCTTGAAATCCGATTTATCCTTAAAATATTTTTCTTTAAAATATTCAAAACATTTTTTTACTTGCTTAAATTCTTCTCTGACGATATTTTTATCCGGTGTATTGGTTGCCATAGCCATTAGTCCGCAGGGATTAATATTTTTCAACTCTTTATATTCATCAGAATTAATCATGGTTTCCAATTCTTCGCAACTCATGCCAAACTTGCTTTCTTCTTTGGCTACATGTAATTGAAACAGAAAATTGATTACACGCTTGTTTTTTGCAGCTTCTTTATTAATGGTTTTAAGTAATTTAAAACTGTCAACTGCATGAATAAGCGTTACAAAAGGTGCAATATATTTTACTTTATTGCTTTGCAGATGCCCAATCATGTGCCAATTTATGTCTTTGGGCATTTGTTCGTATTTTTCACGTAGTTCTTGTACTTTATTTTCGCCAAAAGTGCGGTACCCCAAATTATAGGCTTGCATTATTAAATCAACCGGTTTTGTTTTCGATACAGCAACCAATAATACATTATCCGGTAATTTTTGTTTTATTTTTTCAAAATTTGATTTTATATCGGTCATTTTGCTTTGGTTTTAATATTGATGCAAATTTATATTAAAACCTTATGAACGACAATAAAAATTATAATTTGTATGGTTTACTTGTGTTAATTAATAATCATAATGATACTTACAACTGTATATTAAGGTTTCTTGATTTATATATTGATATACCAGTCTGTGTTCTCTGTCAATTCGTCTTGACCAAAAGCCGGCTAAATCATATTTTAAGGGTTCAGGTTTCCCAAGCCCTTCAAAAGGCGTCTGTTGAATATCTTTTATTAACGGATTAATTTTTCGTAGTATTTTCGTATCCTCTGTTAGCCATGAAACATAATCTTCCCAAGCATTTTTAGAAAAAGTAATTTTCATCAGTCTTCTATTAGGCTATTATTAACTGTTTTTCCGGTTTTCATTTGCTGTATCGATTCATAAAGCCTTTCAGCATTAGCTTTTGAACTTAACAGATGAAGTGTTTCCATAATAGAATTGTATTCTTCCAGTGAAATTAAAACCGCTCCTTTTCCGGATTTTCTTTTAATAATCAATATCTCCTGATTGTTCTCTACATCATCTAAAAATTTTTTTAAATCCGTTCTGAACTCTGTGAAGTTTGCTGCAATCATTTTTATACTTTTAAATGTAATTAATTAAGTACGTAAATAAGTACTTTTGTTGATTTTTGCAAGTTTTACACAATTAAATTAGTGTACAGCTTTTACTTTCAATGTGTAAATTTTCCAATTGATTAAGTTGGAAATTCATGTTCTTTTATAAATATCATTTTTTATAAGAGTAGCACCAAGAGAGTGAAATATAATAACATTGTGCACAGTCCAATAGTTACTAACTTAACTTTCGCAAACTGGTATATAGTAAATATAGCCACAGATGCACGAATGAAATAATTCAATTTTATTTTAAATTTCCTTTTTTACCTTTGGCGAAAAGAGAAAAATTTCAATGCTAATAATTATAGTATCAACAAAATTGTTAGTAATTCGTGCAACTTGTCCGACTACCGGCGGATCAGTGGCAGAAATAAGAACTTGCGA
>Ga0256840_1001894_pt1 | contig 18949 bp, 20 predicted proteins | sample 355202metaG_FD_185969 | JGI IMG/M metagenome (GOLD analysis project Ga0256840, IMG submission 185969) | Hydrothermal vent microbial communities from Mid Atlantic Ridge, Atlantic Ocean - 355-202 | ecosystem: Environmental > Aquatic > Marine > Hydrothermal vents | place: Atlantic Ocean: Mid...
CCTCCCCGATTCTATCCAGGAATTAATTGATAAGAAAATTTTGGAAACTTTACCGCAAGACCCTTACGGCGGAGAATATATACTTTTGGAGAGTGGAAGGGTTTATAGCACCAGCAAGTTTGCTAACGCTCCGCAGAAAAAAACAACTGCGGGGTCTACGACGGATATGGACGAATGAGACATTCCCAGGGGGGACATTCTTATTGTGAATTTATAGACCCCAAAATCTTTTCAGAACAGGACTTGAATCAGAATAGAAACATAAGGCCATACATATTTCTGTCTTTGTTGACGATCGGTATGAATTCATTGTAGTATTCCTTCCATGCTAATTCAACGAACCATACAAGCCGATCTTATCCGTCTGGCGGGGCAATATCCGGTTGTAACTATCGTCGGTCCACGTCAATCCGGAAAGAGTACTCTCACGAGGATGTCTTTTCCAGACAAGCCTTATGTCTCTCTTGAACGACTTTCACTTCGGGATTTTGCTTTGTCTGACCCAGTGGGGTTTCTTAACACCCACGCCAAGGATGGGGCTATACTGGATGAAATTCAGAGAGTGCCGAGTCTGTTATCCGAAATACAGGTAAGGGTTGATGCTCGGCCAGAGCTGAAAGGTGCATATATACTTACTGGCAGTCATCAGTTGTTGCTGATGGAGTCGGTTACACAATCTCTTGCAGGCCGAACAGCAATCCTTAAACTCCTTCCATTCAGTCTCTCAGAGCGGACTAAATTCGTCGATATTCCTGCAGATATCCCGCATCTCTTGTTTTATGGTTTCTATCCCCGCATATTTGCCGATAATCTTGATCCTGTCGAAGCGCTTTCGTTTTATATCACAACTTACGTGGAACGGGATGTCCGTGAAATAATGGCAATCAAGGATTTAGCTGTCTTCTCTCGTTTTCTGAAATTATGTGCCGGACGGACGGGGCAGATATTGAACGCAAGTTCGCTTGCCGCTGATGCAGGTATTAACCACAACACTGCCCGTTCCTGGCTATCGCTGCTGGAGGCCAGTTTTATTGTTACCTTACTGCAGCCCCACTTTAATAATTTCAACAAACGGTTAATTAAAGCACCAAAACTTTACTTCTGGGACGTTGGTCTTGCTTGTCATCTTTTGGGGATTGAGCGTGCTGAACAGGTTGCAAGTCATCCGCTGGTGGGATCACTTTTTGAAACCTTTGTCGTCACTGAATTGATGAAGCAGCGCCTGAACCGGGTGCGTGAGCCGAGACTGTACTACTGGCGGGATAATGCTGGACATGAAGTGGATTTATTACATGAGTCTGATAATTGCATTATCCCAATAGAAATCAAGTCGGGGGCAACAGTCCATCGGGACACCTGGAAAGGTATAAACTATTATCGTTCCCTTAATCAAGAAGCGACCCCGGGAGTGGTTGTTTACGGTGGTTCTGAACAACAGGATCGCAGTGGCGGTTTACGGGTCGTCAGCTTTTCTCAAATCGGAGACCTGCTGGATACTTTTATTCATGGTAAGGGATATCCTGGTGAGTTAACAGGCAGTGAGGAATAAACTGTATGCCGTTTGAATTTTATTTTTTTCTTGGTGCCGCGTTTGTTTTGGGTACTGTCATTGGCTCCTTTCTCAATGTCTGTATCTACCGCATCCCGGCAGGGAAATCGATTGTCTCGCCACCGTCGGCATGCCCTCATTGTGGGCACCATATCCGCTGGTTCCAGAATATCCCGATACTAAGCTATCTGTTTCTCGGAGGAAAATGCGCGGCATGTCGCGCACGTATATCTCTGCGTTATCCGGCGATTGAGGCACTCACTGGTCTGCTATTTGCCCTGGTTTTGTATTATTTCAGTTTCAGTGCCGCGACGATTGTTTACTGGGTGTTTATTGCCTCCTTAGTGACGATCACTTTTATCGATCTGGATCATCAAATTATTCCTGATGTTATCAGTTTACCCGGAATCCTTGTCGGCTTTATCTGCTCTTTCTTTGTCCCCTGGCTATCCTGGTCGGATTCTCTTTTAGGTATCCTTGTCGGGGGTGGAATCCTGTTGGCAATTGCCTGGTTTTACGAACTACTCACAAAAAGAGCGGGAATGGGTGGGGGTGATATCAAGTTGTTGGGGATGCTGGGGGCATTTCTGGGATGGAAAGCGGTGTTGCCAATTGTATTTGTTGCATCTTTGGCTGGCTCTCTGGTCGGCGTACCCTTGATGTTGTTACAGAAGAAGGATGCAAAGTTAGCAATACCATTCGGCCCTTTTTTAGCTTTTGCGGCGACAGTTTATTTGTTTTGGGGGCGAGATCTGGTCTATTGGTATTTAAGCCTGCTTGGCAGCTAATTCTGTCGAAATAGTGTGTTACCTCTCTGTCTTGCATGCAGTAAATTAATAGACCACGTAATTGGCAAATTACTCCAATCTCTTTCTTTTGAATTTATTTATTGGTTTAATCTTAAAATGCTTGACAATATCGTTCATTGACCTATAATTACGCACAATTTGAATAATTTTACTGCTATGAGGTTAGGTGGATGTTGTTGAATCACGTCAGAGATATTCGTGAGTCATTATTGATGAGCAAGGCGGAGTTAGCGCGGAAGGCTGGCGTGTCACCCTTGACGATTACACGGATTGAACGTGGGCATCCTTGCCGCATGGAGACAATGCGTAAAATCATCTTAGCTTTAGGATACAAGCTGTCTGATAAAGCCAAGATTTTTCCAGAGTAGACAGATTTCTGGCTGTGTATGCTGTAACTGATATTTTGGACTCTATTTGGACTGGATAAGACATGTTCTCCTCGAAAAAAGATATTGTTGGTATTGATGTTGGTTCAAGCGCGGTTAAAATTGTCCGCTTGCGCGAGTCGCGTGGAACTTACCATCTGGAAAATATTGGGATAATGCCTCTGGATTCAGAAACGATTGTCGATAACACCATTATGGACTCAACGACTATTGTTGAGTCTATCCGCAATCTGTTGAAATCAATGAAAATTAAAACGACTCGGGTGGCGACCTCAGTTTCTGGTCATTCTGTGATCATCCGTAAAATCAGCTTGCCGATCATGACTGATGCTGAGTTGGAATCATCGATTCAGTGGGAGGCTGAGCAGTACATCCCTTTTGATATTTCTGAGGTTAATATTGATTTTCAGATTCTTGGCCCCGATGCAAAAGATCCCTCACAGATGAATGTTATGCTGGTTGCAGCTAAAAAAGATTTTGTTGATGACTATACGGCTCTTTTTGCGGAAGCAGGGCTTGAGCCTGTGGTGATGGATATAGACTGTTTTGCTGTAGAGAACATGTTTGATTACAACTACGGCTTTGTTGATGATGAAGTTATCGCTTTAATTGATTTAGGTGCAAGTGCTACCAGTGTGAGTGTTCTCAAGGGTGATACATCGATATTTACCCGGGATATTCAGACGGGTGGGAATTTGCTGAGTGAGGAGCTGCAAAAGCGCCTTGGCATTAGTGGTGAAGAGGCAGAGCGCGCCAAACTCGGGGATCGCAATATTGCCGATGTTGATCCTGATTCTGTCGATGAAATATTGGCGGATGCGATTGAAAATCTGGTTCAAGAGGTTCAACGCTCTCTGGATTTCTTTTCGGCAACGTCCAGTGAGGATCGGGTCACCAAAGTTTATTTAACTGGAGGCGTATCCAGTTCGGCGAAAGTTAGAGAAACGCTGGAAGAGCGTCTAGGGATAACTGCTGAAAGGGTAGATCCTTTCAGAAATGTAACGATCAGCGAAAAAGGGTTTGATGCTGAGTACCTTGATGCGATTGGGCCGATGTTTTCTGTCGCTGCGGGTCTGGCAATGAGGAAGGTGGGTGACAAATGATCCGGATTAACCTGCTGCCAGTCAGAGCTGCGCAGAAAAAAGAAAAACTGCGTTCACAACTATCGATCTTTTTCCTTTGTCTTATCCTGGTTTTTATAGGATGTAGTGCATTATACGTGCAAAAGATGACAGCAATTAATAGTGTTAGGGATGAGATTACTGTTATTAAGCAAAAGAACAATGAACTACGAAAAAAAATTGGCCAAGTTAAGGACTTTGAAAAGAAAAAAGCTGATTTAGAGCAAAAACTTGCAGTTTTACAGACATTGAAGGCTGGGAAGTCAGGCCCGGTTCATTTGTTGGATGAGTTAAGTTCTGCTTTACCGGAAAAACTTTGGCTAACCAAGTTCTCAGAAAAGAATGGCAATATTAACCTCGCAGGGATAGCAGACAACGAAAATACGGTTGCAGATTTTATGAGGAACTTAGAATCTTCACCCTACTACAAAAATATTGAGTTGTCGGTCACGGAACAGACTAAGGCTGGTGATAGAAAGATGCAAAAATTCACTTTGAATTGTAGCGTCGAAACACCACCATCTGAATGACATGGGATTTTAAGCGATGAATTCACGAGTCGAGAAAGTCTTAAATCTGCCTGCCTATCAGCGAGTCCTAATGCTCCTGGTGATTATGGCACTTTTGGGAGCGGGTTTTTATTTTCTATTTTATCAACCTCAGTTAGAACAGCATGCAAGTTTGATAAAACAACGGGATGCTGCTCAGGTTAAATTAAAGAAAAATCAAAAAATTGCCAACAATCTTGCTGTTTATCGTGCTGAGTATGAAAAAATGCAAGTTAAATTGGACGAAGCTCTTGGTGAATTGCCCTTAAAGAAAGAAATTCCAAGTTTACTGACCAGTATTGGTGATCTTGCAAAAGAGAAGGGTCTGGAAATATTAAGATTTAAACCGGCGAAAGAAATTATAAAAGGGTTTTACGCTGAAGTCCCTGTTACTTTGAAATTGTCAGGTTCCTATCATCAAGCAGCTTCTTTTTTTGATGCTGTAAGTAAAATGGAACGGATTGTTAATATCAAGGGTTTAACCTTAGGTGGAACAAAAGAGGTTAAAGGTAAGACAACCTTAAGGGTGGATTGCAGTGCCGTTACCTTCCGTTTTGTTGAAAATTCGACGGAGAAAAAAGGTAAAGCAGGGGGTAAGGCAAAATGAAAGTAAAATTTTTAAAAACATTTGGTATTCTCATTTTCTCCTTGTTTTTAACCGGAATGCTTGGTGATATCTTTGCCCAGAAAGCTTCTGCTCAGGTTGAAACAGCACCAGTTCTGCAAGATGCTCTGTCTGATGGCGGGGACAACAATGACTTTGCCTATAGTCCAAAAGGGCGTAGAGATCCATTTAAACCATTAATACAGGAAAAGAAAAAAGTAATCGCAACAAAGATAGTTAGAAAAGAGAGAAAGATAAAAGGACCATTAGAAAAGTTTGAACTGAGTCAGTATCGTCTCATTGCGCTTATGGTTGTCAAAGGTATTCCCAGGGCTATGGTTAAAGCTCCTGACGGGAAGAGTTATACCGTAAAAGTTGGTGAATATATTGGCATGAATGACGGGATTGTTAAAAGAATTGAGACAAAAATCATTGCTGTCGATAAAAATGGATTGAGAGTTGAAAAAAGTCCTGACCGGATTGTTGTAGAAGAGGTCGGTGTCGACAGTTATACAGGGAAAGTAGTTAAAGAAAATCGCTATATTACGATGTGAATTTGGATTTTGTTTGAATGGTGAAGCTTGGCTGTACACGAATGACTTTTAGGGGAATGATATGAGAAGAAGCGTTGTGCTCCTCAGTACATTGTTGATGATTTTTTCGGTTGCTTTGGTATCGCCACTCTGTGCTGCCAGTTCGCTCTCTGAAGTTTCTGTTACTAACAAGAGAGTAAAATTAACTGCAACCATGGGGATTGAACAGGTTCGATACTTTACTCTCGACTCCCCCAAAAGGTTGGTTGTGGATTTATACGGTGTCCAGCCTGGTAACCATAATGAAAAATACCAGTTGAGTGATGGGTTTAGTTTGCTGCGTGTTGGGCCATTAGACAATAAAACCCGATTTGTCTTTGATGTGACCGGTTCTGTATTTCCAACCTTCAAGGTCAATACTGAAAATGATCAGGTTGTTGTGACCTGGGAGCACTCACAGGATGCTGTTGCTGATGCCCTGGCCGAACCTGCAACTGAGGGAAGTGCAAAGATTACGGCGATCGATTTTGCTGCCGAAAATGGTCAGTCTAAGCTTTATATCGACCTGAGTGGCGATGCAGAAATCAGTTCTCCGGTTCGTGATGGTAATAAAGTTCAATTTTCTTTGAAAAATACAACATTGCCACGGTCATTACGCAGGATATTTGACACTCTGGCGTTTCCAAGTGCAATTCATTCAGCAACACCCTATCTGGTAGATGCTTCAGGCTCTCCAGAGGTTCGTTTTGTTGTCCTCTTAAAGGGAAATGTCCCCTATCATTTGCAAAAAGTCCCTTCTGGTTACGTCTTTACTGTTAACGATGAAGGGTATGCTCATGCATCGTCTGTAACAACCGGAACTAGGCCTGTTTCTGCCACAGGGGCAACGGTTGATATGTCTACAGCCGCACCTTTGCCTGTTATCAAACCAGCGTCATCAACAGCCGGTCAAGTGCCTGTTCCTGTTATTACGCAGGTCGGCCCTCAGGAAAAAGCTTACGCGGGTGAGAAAACTTCCCTTGTTTTTGATAATGCCGATGTGCGTGATATTTTGCGCTTGATTGCCGAAATCAGTGATCTCAATATTATCGCTTCGGATGAGGTTAAGGGCAATATTACATTGCGTTTGATTGATGTTCCTTGGGATCAGGCTTTGGATTTGATTCTGGATGTGACTGGTCTTGGGATGGTTCAAGAGGGGAATGTTGTTCGGGTATTGCCGAAAGAGAAAATCCGTTCAATGAAAGAGGCTGAACTGACCGCAGTACGTTCACAAGAAAAGATTGAACCGTTGGTGACTGAAGTTGTCACTGTAAGTTATGCCGATTTAGGGAGTGTTTCTTCCCCTGCAAAAGATTTACTCAGTGATCGGGGCAATATTACTGAAGATAGTCGTAACAAATTGTTGATTATCACTGATGTTCCTGCACGGATTAAAAAAGCCAAAGAGCTGATTGCTATCTTGGACACCCCTGAACGGCAGGTCATGATTGAAGCTCGAATCGTTCAGGTTAATTCAAACTACTCGAGAGAGCTTGGAGTTCACTGGGGAATGTTTGGTGCCGATGTCGATAATGGTTCTGGTGATACTCGCTCATTTCAGTCAATTACAAGTGCTGGGGGGAATTTACTTGTAGATACCACTGAAGGATCGATAGGACCTCTCATCCCTGCCGCAGGATTGTCATCTCAAATACAGATTGGTCGTGCTCTGATTGATGATGTTGTTCTGGATTTGCAACTTCAGGCACTACAGTCTGACGGCAAAGGTAAAGTCATTTCTACCCCGCGAGTCACGACACTCAATGGAGAAACAGCAACTATCAGCCAAGGGACAACAATCCCCTATCAAACGTCTGGTGCTGATGGCCCCAAGACTGAATTTATTAATGCTGAATTGAAGTTGGAAGTTACCCCGGTGATAAATCCAGATGACTCTATTATTCTTGAAATTCTTGCGACTAATGATTCCCCTTCTCTGACAGCTGGTGCCAGTGCTCCGAGTATTGATACCAAAAGGGCGGAAACTAAAGTTCTGATTCGCGATGGTGAGACAACTGTCATTGGTGGTATCTTTGTGGAGAGCGTTCAGGAGTCCGAAGATGGTATTCCCGGGTTGATGGGTATTCCAATTCTTGGCCATTTGTTTAAAACCCAAAAGAAACAAACAGTTAAGGATGAACTATTGATATTTATTACCCCGCGAATTATTCGTGATTTTTAATATTAATTAGAAATCGCAAAAAAGGGCAGGGTAACCTGCCCTTTTTTTTTCAAAGGTGATGGCGTTACAAAAAGTCCGCCCCACGGTGTTGCAGCGACTTTTCAAGATCTCGACATACCATATGTATGCCTTCGTCCTAGAGAAAACACTACGCCTTGTGGAACGAATTTTTTGCTTAGTCATCTAAATAGTTTTTGCGCGTGCATCAAAGGTCGATAATGCTGGAAAAAATTAATGTTCCCCTCGCAGACAGAAGTTATCCTATATTGATAAGCTCTGATCATCTTGGATCTTTTGGGGAAGAACTTTCTCAACTTAAATTTCCACAACGGCTTGCTGTTATTTCAAATCCAACAGTCGATAATCTCTACGGTAGGGCTGTTCTGAATACTCTTGAAATCTCTGGTTTTTCTCCACTGCGTTTCAATGTTCCAGATGGGGAAGAATTCAAATCTTTTGAAGTTCTCCAATCAATTTATGATTTTTTGCTTGAGAATAATTTTGATCGTGGTTGCGGTATCATTGCTTTGGGCGGTGGAGTTGTTGGTGATATGGCGGGGTTTGCTGCGGCAACTTTTTTGCGCGGTATTCCTTACGTCCAAGTGCCGACAACCTTATTGGCGCAGGTCGATAGTTCCGTTGGCGGAAAGACAGCGGTTAACCATCCTCTGGGTAAAAACCTGATTGGTGCATTTTATCAACCGGAAATGGTTTTTATTGATATTTCAACCCTGAAAACCTTGGAAAAAAGAGAGGTTTCTGCGGGGCTTGCAGAGGTTGTTAAATATGGTGTCATACGTGATTATGATTTTTTTTGTTGGCTCGAAAAAAATGTAGTAAACTTGAAAAAACTAGAGACACAAGCATTGACCTATGCAATTAAAAAAGCCTGTCAAATAAAAGCTGAAATTGTCGAAGCTGATGAAAAAGAGGGATCAGTCCGGGCTTTTTTGAATTATGGACATACTTTTGGCCATGCAATAGAAAATCTGTCCGGTTATGGTCGTTGGAAACACGGGGAAGCTGTGTCTGTGGGGATGGTTGTCGCATCAAAGATATCCTTTCAATATGGGCTTTGTTCGCAGCAGGATGTTGATCGTTTAGTGGCTCTGCTAAAAGATCTTGACCTACCGATTGATCCCCCTGACTTTTTACTGACTGAGTATGTTGCCTCCATGCAGAGGGACAAAAAAGTTAAACAGGGAGAACTTACACTTGTCCTTAATCGCGGGATTGGTGAAGTTGTCTTGCAGAAAATTACAGATATATCAACAGTTTTTTCAACTATCCTTTAAGTTAGTGGAGAAATTATGACAGATCAGAATCAACAAAGCTTACTTCTTGGTAAAGTTGCCGCCTATACGGAAATTCTTGTTAAAGATCCAAGTTCAACAATATTTGTTTCGTTGGCTGAAACCTACCGAAAAATGGGAATGTTGGATGATGCCCGACAAATAATCACTAAAGGGCTGAAACTTTATCCAGATTTTGGCCCAGCATATATTGTTTTAGCTCGGGTTTTGTGCCAGCTGGATGATTTTGACAATTCTTCTGCCGCATTTGAGAAGGCACTTGATTTTGATCCTGAAAGTCTGGCTGCGCTGGTTGGTTATGCTCGGGTTCAAATTCTTCTGAAGAATGATGCTGCCGCGCGTGAGTTGCTTCTCAGGGCACGTAAATTAAGCCCTGCTGACCCTGTTATCAATAAATTGATCCTTTCTCTTCCAGAGATCTCTGAGGCGATGGTAGCTGAAGCGGATGAAGCGGATGAAGTCGCTGAGCAAGGTGATGAGTTACCGGATATTTCCACATCGCTTGTGTCACCGACGTTGGCTGATATGTATCTTTCACAAGGTTTAACGGAAAGATCTCTTGAGCTATACCAACAGCTGTCAGCTCAGAATCCGGATGATTTAACTCTTCGTCGCAGAGTTAAGGAGCTTGAGGCGCAGATTGCCGATGAAAAACAAACTGTTAGTGTCGAATCGGCCACTTCTCTCAACCAGGAAGTTGAACCGTCTCCACTTGCTGCCGGGACTGTTACTGAATCTGTCCATGGTGCCAGTGGATTGTCTACTCTTGAAACGTTGAATCTCTGGTTAGCCAATATTCAGCAAAGGAGGGGGAATGTTTAAGGAAATTCTTGAAACTATTGTCACTAACTGCTCTGGTGGTATTGGTGCGGTCTTGATGGGTTATGATGGTATTGGTATTGAACAATACAGTATCGAGGAGAACTCTCTGGATTTAAACCTTGTTGGGATTGAATACTCAAATGTGACCAAAGAAATTTGCCATACTGCTGAGATTTTAAGTGCCGGAGTATTGCAGGAAGTTTCTATTAAGACCGAGAATTATTATGTCATTATCCATTCTTTAACCGATGAATATTTTGTTGCTCTGATGATTGAGCGTCGTGGGAATTATGGTCAAGGCCGTTATCTGTTGATGCGCGAGGCTCCGGCGTTTCGTCAAGCGCTGGCATAATCCCATGAAAATATTGGTTTTGAATGGTCCAAATTTAAATTTATTGGGAAACCGTGAGCCGGAGGTTTATGGTTATGCCACTCTCAACCAAATTATGCAGGAACTGGCAGCAGAAGCGATTACCTTTGGCTACGAACTTGAAACCTATCAATCTAACCATGAAGGTGACTTGATTGATCAGCTACATCGGGCTAAACAAGAAGCTTTTTCGGGGATAATAATTAACCCGGGAGGGTATACCCATACCAGTATTGCATTGCGCGATGCTGTTAGCGGAATCGATCTGCCAGTTGTTGAAGTTCACCTGTCAAACATTCATGCCCGCGAAGAATTTCGTCACCACTCCCATATTGCTCCGGTAGCCATTGGACAGATTACTGGTTTTGGGGCGCTTGGGTATAGTTTAGCTTTGCGTGCGCTGTCAGAGCATTTGAAAAACAGGATGGGGAGTGATTGAACAACGTAACTCTTTTATTCAGGATCTGCTGAGCACTGAAAAGCTTGATGCACTGCTGATTTTTGGTTTGCCCAATATACGCTATCTGACTGGATTTACTGGTACAGATGGCGTTTTGCTTATTAGGTCTTCTGAGTCTGTATTTCTGACCGATTCACGCTATCTGGCTCAGGCACAAAAGCAGGCCAGTGTTGAGCATATTCACTGTTACAAAAATAAACTCCAAGCCCTTGCTGATGAATTAGGTGAGGCCGGCAGCCACCGGGTCGGATTTGATGCAGATATTGTCAGTGTCTCACAGTTCGAAGCTCTGGCTAAACTGGCAGATCACATTAACTGGTGCCCACTCAGCGCCCAATTGCAAACTCTCCGCGGGGTTAAGTCAGCCGAAGAACTTGTTGCCCTTAAATCTGCTGCAAATCTGAATGACCAAGCATTTGCAGCTGTCCTGCCCTTGATTCAGCCAGGAGTAACCGAACGGGAAATTGCTCTTGAACTTGAGTTTGCATTAAAGCGGTCAGGAGGGGAAGCCAATGCCTTTGATTTCATTGTTGCATCAGGAACTCGGGGTGCTTTGCCTCATGGTGTCGCTACCGAAAAAAAATTGTTTGCCGGAGATCTGGTCACCATTGATTTTGGTACCAGAGTTGATGGTTATCATTCAGATGAGACTGTGACTTTGGCGATAGGCAAAGTTGACAGAAAACTTCGACAAATTTTTGATATTGTGTTAGAAGCTCATGATTCTGCACTTGCAGCGATTCAACCAGATATGGCAATCTGTGATCTGGATGCAGTCGCACGGGATTTTATCAACTCGAAGGGTTACGGAGATGACTTCGGTCACAGCCTGGGACATGGAGTCGGGTTAGAAGTTCACGAGTATCCAGCTGTTTCATCTCGTTCAGAGCAAAAGCTCCTTGAGGGAATGGTGATTACCGTTGAGCCGGGGATTTATATCCCAGGTCTTGGTGGTGTAAGGATTGAGGATACTGTTGTTGTAACAACGGGCGGTTTTGAGACGCTGACGAAAATCCCAAAACAATTTAAGCAAATAAATATCTAAATGGTTTTCAGGAGGAAAAAATGGAACTGAAAGATCTGAAAAGTTTGATCAAAATGGTGATGGATACCGATATTACTGAATTCAATATGGAAAATACGGAAGGGAAAATCCATATCAAGCGGGGAGTGGAAAAAGAATTTGTGCAGGTTGCTTCCCCGGCAGCACCAGCTCCAGTCGCACCGTCTCCCCCCGCTGCTGTCGCACCAGCCGCCCCTGTGGTTGATGATAGATACGATGCCGTGCTATCTCCTATGGTTGGAACTGTTTATCGTAAGCCCTCACCTGAGGCTGCCCCATTTGTAGACGTTGGGGATATTGTTGAGGCTGGTCAAACACTCTGCCTGGTTGAAGCAATGAAGTTATTTAACGAAATTGAAGCAGAGTTTAAATGTAAGGTTATTGAGATCGTTAAAGATGATGCGACTCCAGTCGAATTCGGCGAAACTCTCTTCCTTGTTGAGCGGCTTTGATTTGTAGGGGAAATGAAACCCGGTACTTATTAGCTGTTTCCGGATTCTGTCCCATGAGACAAAATTGTTCATTCAGGAGTCATAAAAATGTTTCATAAAATACTTATAGCAAACCGTGGTGAGATTGCTCTGCGGATTATCCGTGCCTGTAAAGAGATGGGGATCAAGTCAGTTGCCGTCCATTCAGATGTTGATCATGATGCATTGCATGTCAGTCTGGCAGATGAAAGTATCTGTATCGGACCTGCCGCCAGCGCCGATAGTTATCTCAATATGAAGGCGATTATCAGTGCTGCGGAAATTGCCGATGCCGATGCTATCCATCCAGGATATGGATTCCTTTCAGAAAATGCTGAATTTGCTGAAATCTGCGAGCAGTGTGGGATTACTTTTATTGGTCCGACCGCTGATAACATGCGGCAAATGGGGGATAAAATAAGTGCCCGTCAAACCGTAACTGCTGCTGGTGTGCCAATTCTGCCCGGAACAAATGAGAGCATAGAAACAGTCGAAGAGGCACAGCGGATTGCAGATGAAATCGGTTATCCGGTTATTATTAAGGCTTCTGCTGGTGGCGGTGGTCGTGGGATGAAAATAGTCCATTCTCCTGCCTCATTGGGAAATGCCCTGGCGACTGCTCGTACCGAAGCTCAGGCCGGATTTGGTAAGGCAGATGTCTATATTGAAAAGTTCTGTGAGCATCCTCGCCATGTAGAAATTCAGATTCTGGGGGATAAGCATGGCAACGTTATCCATTTGGGGGAGCGGGACTGCTCCATTCAACGGCGGCATCAAAAGCTGATTGAAGAGGCTCCTTGCCCGGTACTGACTCCGGAACTGCGTGAAAAAATGGGCGCCTGTGCCGTTGCTGCCGCTAAAGCGGTTAATTACTCCAGTGTTGGAACGGTCGAATACTTACTCGACACTGATGGTCGTTTCTATTTTATGGAAATGAATACCCGGGTTCAGGTTGAGCATCCCGTTACTGAAATGGTCACGGGGGTGGATATTGTTAAAGAACAAATAAATTCTGCCGCAGGATTACCTTTACGTTATAAACAAGAAGACATCAAGATTAGCGGTCATGCTATCGAGTGTCGGATTAATGCGGAAGATCCTGAAAAATTCACCCCTTTTCCTGGAAAAATTACCGGATATCATACCCCGGGAGGAATGGGAGTTCGGATAGAAAGTGCGGTATACGATCAGTACACTGTCCTGCCAAATTATGATTCAATGATTGGAAAACTGATTGTCCATGCTGAGACGCGCGAAGAAGCGATCAAGCGGATGATCTGTGCTCTCGATGAATATATTATTGAGGGGATCAAAACCTCGATCCCCTTTCATCAAAAGATGATGTTGAACAAAGATTTTAATGATGGGAATTTTGATACTAATTTTCTCGAGCGAGTTAAAATTTGAAAAATAGAGGCACTTGCAAAACCCTTTAAAGTTCAGTGACCGTCATTCCCGCGCAGGCGGGAATTCAGAGGTTTCCTGGGTTTATCAAAAAACTGGATCCCCGTTTTCACGAGGATGACGACTTTTGCAAGAGGCTCCTATGTAAATATAATTCATTAACAGGCGGGGACTTAACGCCTGTTGTTTGTTCCAGGGTAGAAGTGCTCTTTATGGACTCATCGGCGGAACTGAAATTAGGCTATATTCCCTATTTGAATTGCGTACCATTTTTTTATCGATTGCAGCAGAATGGTTTCAAAGGGACGCTGGTAACCGGTGTCCCCTCTGAATTGAATCGGCTGCTGCAGTGTAGAGAGTTGGATGTCAGTCCCTCTTCTTCATTTGAGTATGCTAGAAATTGGCAAAAGTACCTGTTGCTCCCAAATCATTCTATCTCATCTGTTGGTAAAGTAAAAAGTGTTCTCCTTTTTTCTCCAGTTGATATATCTGAATTATCTGGCCGTGAAGTTGCTCTAACTGGTGAATCGGCAACATCGATTAATCTTTTGCGGGTTATTTTCAGAGAATTTTATAGCCTGCATGATATTATCGACAGGGTGCCAGATATTCCTATTGAAACTTTAATTGCCGACAAAAAACCAGCGTTACTTATTGGGGACAGGGCATTATATCAAGCACAACTGGCACCAACTGGAATGAAAATTTTTGATCTCGGCGAGATCTGGTATCAAAAAACCGGTCTACCTTTTGTCTTTGCCCTCTGGATAATAAATCGCGGGATTCTGGACAGATTTTCTGAGGAGCTGGCTGATCTTGGTCAGCAGCTGACGGTCTCGCGTGAGCAACTCATCAGTCATCCTTCTGCAGCAGTGGTTGATGTTGCGGATAAAATGGGGTTGGATGTGGCAACAATTGTCGACTATTGGAACACAATTGACTACCGTTTGGGAAAAGAGCATTTGCGAGGGTTGAAACATTTCTTTAGTTTATGTAAAAAGTATAAATTGCTTGAGGAAGAGCCCGAATTGAACTTTTGGGGATGATTGGAATCTCTTTTTTCTCCATCTTCTGAGTTAAATAGAGTTGAACAAAAGGAGTAATGCTTCATGATCAAAAGTATGACCGGTTATGGTCGTGGACAGGCAGAAATTGATGGTTTGTCCTTTTCTGTAGAAATTAAGGCGGTTAATCACCGTTATGGTGATGTAAATATTAAATCCCCCCGTTTGTTAGCACCCCTTGAGAATGAAATTAAAAAGCAGGTTTCAGCAGTATTGAAACGGGGTAAAATTGATTTATTTATCAGTCAGGAACACACCACACAACTTGCTAATAAACCGATCGTTGATCGACAGGTAGCAAAAGCATACATAGAGGCCTTTCGGGATTTGCAGGAGGTTAGTGGCTTGCCTGGTGAAATCAGTTTAGAATTTCTTGCCGCGCAAAAGGATGTTCTGGTTTTAAAGGATGTTGAGTTTGCCCGCGATGATCTCTGGAATTGCCTTTCTCTGGCACTTAAAAACGCGTTAAATTCGATACAGGAGATGCGTCAGAAAGAGGGTGCAGCGACTCAGGTTGATATAGAAAACCGGTTAAACTTATTGTCCGGATCGATTGAGTTGATCGAGCAATCGGCTGCTCTGGTTCCCATGGAATGGCAGCAGAAGTTGCGGGACAGGTTGGCACGATTGCAGGAAAATGGTGGTGATCCGCAACGGGTTGCCCAGGAAATAGCCATCTTCGCCGATCGTTGTGATATAAGTGAAGAGATCACTCGGTTCAATAGTCATTTGAGTCAATTTAGCGATTTGTTGCAGCAACAAGACCCCGTTGGCCGACAGCTTGATTTTCTGGTTCAGGAGCTGAATCGTGAAGCCAATACGATTGGCTCAAAATCTAACGATGCAACTTTGACCCGGCACGTGGTGAAACTCAAATCTGAACTTGAAAAAATTCGTGAACAGGTACAGAATATTGAATGATTCGAAGCAGAGAGAAGGGATTCTATTTGTGGTGTCGGCACCATCTGGTGCAGGGAAAACCTCCCTTTGTCAAGAATTGATTGACACCTTTCCTGATTTACGTCAATCTGTTTCGTTTACAACTCGTCAGAAACGCGAAGGGGAAGAGGATGGAGTTGATTATCACTTCATTAGCTCTGAAGCATTTCAGGAAAAGATAAGGCAGCAGCAATTGGCGGAATGGGCCGAAGTTCATGGTAATCTCTACGGAACTTCGTTGGAAACATTAAATAAAGCAGCGGCGCAGGGAATTGACTTGCTGCTAGATATTGATTGTCAGGGAGCCGCACAGCTTAAAAAAAATTATCAGCAAGGGGTGTTTGTTTTTATTTTGCCACCCGATTATGCCGAATTGGAAAAACGTCTTCGTCATCGAGGAACTGATGATGAGGATGTGATTCAGCGGCGCTTGAAAAATTCTGAGCAGGAAATTTCGCAATCACGCTGGTATGATTATTTGGTTGTCAATGACGATATCAACCTGGCCAAAGATAACTTTATAGCTATTATTAAAGCAGAACGCTGTCGTAGTCATCGTACTGCACATCTGTTAAATAAATTCATCATAAAAGGGAGATAAATAGATGGCACGTGTAACCGTAGAAGATTGTCTTAATGTTATACCAAATCGTTTTTTGTTGGCGATGGTTGCTGCAAAGCGAGCCAAGCAATTGTACAAAGGGGCAGAGCCATTGATTGAAAATAAGTCTGGGAATAAAAAAATTGTTCTTTCCCTACGTGAAATTGCTGCAAATAAAATTGAATTTGAAATACCTGGTCAAAATCGTTAATGATTCCGAATGTCGCCAGTTTAAGGGTAAATGGCGCAAAACCAGGGCTGTCCCAGGCTTTTGCGGCGCGAACCGCCACAGTTCTTCGTGGTTCGTAAACTTCGGGACAGCCCCCGATGGGTCTGGGGACAGTCCCAAGTTTACTGCAATACTGCTTAAACTAGCACCATTCCTAATGATTCTCGTCTTTCTCTTATTGGGCAGTAGAGAAAAGATGGTTTTATTTGTCATGCCTATCTGAACGTTAGGTTGGATTTTTTCCTTCCGGACACGTCTATGATTACAATTGAAGATATTATTGAGCAACAGCGGAATTATGATTCCCAGGCAGACCAGAACCTTCTGATCCGAGCCCGTGATTTTTGTATCCGATCTCACCATGGTCAGAAATCTCCTGAAGGCCTTGATTATCTTCAACATTCCCTTGAAGTCGCTGCTATTCTCGCACGTTTAAAAGTTGATGAAACAACCTTGGTTGTTGGCATTTTGCACGATACTTTGACATCTGGACGGGTGTCCAGGGAAGAACTGTCAACTGAGTTTGGTCAGGAAGTTCTCGATTTAATTGAAGTTGGAAAAAAAATCAGCAGCATCCAATATCGTCAAAGTGATCAGCAGCAAGTTGAAAGTTTTCGTAAAATGTTTGTTGCTATGGCGCGTGATTTACGGGTGATTCTGGTTTATCTGGCTGATCGCTTGAGCGATATGCGGCATATTGATTATCGCCAGGAGTTGGAACAGATCTCCTATTCTCATGAAACTTTAGAAATCTATGCCCCCCTTGCGAACCGTTTAGGAATCAGTTGGCTTAAAGGGGAATTGGAAGATTTGGCTTTGAAGGTTCTTGAACCGGATAAGTATGCGGCGCTGGCTCAGCGGATCACGGCGCATAAAGAGGAACGTAGCGAGTATGTAGTGGAGGTTCGTGAGCAGATTTGTAAGCTGCTGGAAAAAAACAATCTCCAAGGAGAGGTAACCGGACGATTCAAACATTTTTATTCGGTTTATCGCAAGATGGAGCGTACCGGTGTTGGCCTGGATCAGATCTATGATCTGACGGCCTTCAGGGTGCTGGTTAACTCTGTGCGGGAGTGTTATGAGGTTCTAGGTTTGGTTCATGCGACCTGGAAGCCGATTCCGGGTCGGTTTAAGGATTACATTGCTATGCCAAAGACCAACATGTATCAATCTTTACACACAACCGTGATTGGTCCTTTTGGCAAGCGGATGGAGGTTCAGATCCGCACTCGTGAGATGCATCGGATTGCTGAGGAAGGTATAGCCGCACATTGGAAATACAAAGAAGGTGGCGCTGTCGCTGTGACAGGTCGGGATGATAAGCGCTTCAACTGGCTCCGTCAAGTTCTGGAATGGCAGCGCGATATGAGTACCGAATGGAGCGCGTCAGATACCTCCTTTATCGATCTGTTTCCTGAAGAAGTTTATGTTTTTACCCCGAACGGTGATGTGAAAGAATTACCACAGGGCTCTTGTCCCATAGATTTTGCCTATGCTATCCACACTGATGTTGGTCAGCAATGTGTCGGTGCCCGTATCAATGGTAAACTTTGTCCCTTAAAAACTGTGCTTAAAAATGGTGACATCGTAGAGGTGTTGACTTCAGCCCACCAGACTCCCAGTAAGGATTGGCTTTCATTTGTCAAAACACCCAAGGCACGGAATAAAATTCGTCACTGGGTTAAAGCTGAACAGCGCGATAGAAGCATTGAAATCGGTCGGGAATTGTTAGAAAAAGAACTGCGCAAACATCAGTACAGTATGAAGAGAGCTATGGCTCTGGGAAGTTTTTCGCGGGCTGTTAATGAGTTGGGTTTTAAAGCGGCAGATGATGTTTTTGCGGCAATTGGTTATGGAAAGCTGTCTGCCGGTCAGGTTGTCTCTTGTGCTTTACCAAAAGACGCACTAAAACAACAAATAGGTAAGCCAGGAACCCTGGGAAAGGTGCTAGGGAAGTTGTCCCGGCGCAAATCACAAAGTGACATTCTCATTGGTGGTATTGATAATGTGATGGTTCGTTTTGCTAACTGTTGCAATCCTCTTCCCGGAGAGCCGGTCACCGGGTTTATTACTCGAGGGAGAGGGTTGACCGTACACGCAAAAAATTGTCCGCAGGTTTTAGCCAGTGAGGTAGAGCGAAGAATTGATGTTGATTGGGACATGCAGCGTAAGACGACGCGGCCGGTCAAAATTCAGGTGATCTGTTCAGATCAAAAAGGGATGCTTGTCGGTATTTCTGGAGCGATTGCCAATGCTGATGCAAATATCTGCAGTGCTAGTGTTCATGCCCGTGGTGATAGAAAAGGAACCAATCTGTTTGAAATTGATGTTGAGAATCTTGCGCATCTGAATCGTGTGATACGAGAAATAAAAAAAGTCAAAGGGGTGATTCGGGTCGAGCGGATCAGAAATTAATTCGTTCACTATTTGCATAATTGCC
>Ga0256840_1001895_pt1 | contig 18944 bp, 19 predicted proteins | sample 355202metaG_FD_185969 | JGI IMG/M metagenome (GOLD analysis project Ga0256840, IMG submission 185969) | Hydrothermal vent microbial communities from Mid Atlantic Ridge, Atlantic Ocean - 355-202 | ecosystem: Environmental > Aquatic > Marine > Hydrothermal vents | place: Atlantic Ocean: Mid...
GTTTATTTTATCACTCCTTTTCTTCAAAAAATAGATCCATAACGTAGGCTATGAATAGATTATTACTCATCAATGAGTAATAATCTAAATCAATTTCTTTCAGCTCATTTCAAAATGTACTTGGTATTATTACTTATTTAAAAGTAAAAATTTGAAATTATATTAAAGATATAGCTAAATTTTATAAGGCGGAATTTACCTGTTATTCAATTATAAAAATTAAGTGTAGAGTAAGCAATTCTGACTGAAATAACCTGAGTGCACTGAAATACTTAGTAGTTTTGTGACTATTTTTTATTTACGTCATTAAATTTCACTTCCATTTTAAGGAAAGGAATCAAAAAATGATAAATTGAAAATTTTGAAAAACCTAAGCCTTAATCCTCTCAAATTCCGCTACAACAGCACTATGAGAAATCGGTCTGTTTTTAAAATATTCTAATAAATAGGTAACTTCTTTTTCGTCTGTAGTTAGTTGTTTAATAATATTACCTAAGTGCATTTTCATGTGTCCTTTTTGTATACCTGTAGTAGTTAAAGCACGTAAAGCAGCAAAATTTTGAGCCAAACCAACAACTGCAACAATTTCCATCAATTCTTTGGCTGATGGGTTTTGTAATATTTCTAAACTCAATTTGGCTAACGGATGTAATTTAGTTAAACCACCAACAGTACCTAATGACAAAGGTATTTCAATCCAAAAACTAAAAATACCTCCCGATATTTTTGCATTAGATAAGCTTTTGTATTGTCCACTTTTACTAGCATAAGTATGAACACCTGCTTCAACTGCCCTAAAATCATTACCTGTTGCAATAACCACCGAATCTATACCATTCATAATTCCTTTGTTATGTGTTACTGCTCTGTGTGGTTCCGCATTAGCAATTGCTAGTGCGGTTATAAATTTTTGTGCGTAATATTCAGAGTCCTCTTTATATAATTCTTCTACTTTACAACTAACCTCAGCTCGTACCAAACAATCTGGTACGTAATTAGACAAAATACTCATTACTACTTCTATGTTTAACGTATCAGTATCTTTAAAACGGTTTGCAATAGTTTCCAAACAAGTATTTATAAAATTTGCTCCCATACTATCCTTAGTTTCAAAGGTAACATGCAGTTGATAATAGTTATCTAAATCTTTAGTTTTATTGCGTAATTCTATATCTAAAATACCACCTCCACGTTGTCGCATATTTTTAGTAATGTTGTTGGTTACTTTAAATAATTCCGATTTAATCGAATTAAAATAAGTAACCAAATCACTTTCGTTATCCATATACATAAAGTGAACTTGACCTATTTTGGTAGTAGAAATAACTTTGGTTTTAAAACCACCTCGTGTACTCCAAAATTTAGCTACCAAAGATGCCGCTGCTACTACCGAACTCTCTTCTATTGCCATAGGAATGGCATAATCCCTACCATTTATAACAAAATTTGGTGCTATTGCATATGGAAAATAAAAATTTGATAAGGTGTTTTCTATAAAATCATCGTGTAGTTTTTGTAATTTTTTGTTGGAATTCCAATAACTTTCTAAAGTACCTATTCCTTGCTCTTTATCTATAAAAAAATGAGTTGCTAACCATGTAATTTTTTCTTCTTTGGTTAATTTTGAAAATCCTGTGATTTGTTTTGACATATATCTCTATTTTTCATCACAAAAGTAAAATAAATAATAAATCTAAGGTAATAATTGAGGTCCTAAAATTTGAAACCAAATATAAAAACCACTTAAACCACCAACTAAACCACTTAATATAAATGTTAATCGTATTTTTTTAGAAATTACTTTAAAAACAACATATATGGAAATTAATGATCCCATTACACCGAGTAATATTGAAAAAAAGCCGTTTGGTAAATCTAACATTGTAGAGATATAATACTCGTCTCCTCCAAAATAAGATGTATTAAAAAATAAACCGCGAATTAGTCCTGTTAGCATATTAAAAACTTCTCGCAACCAAAATAAAGATAAAAAGACAGCTAACCAATCCACAAATTGAAAGCTATTTCTATTCCTTCTAAAATATAAAATTAATAAACCTAAACAACCTGTTAAAACTGTTTGTGCAGGACCGCCAATACTAATTTTTAAACTTTTAGGTTTCATTTTTTTTAAGATATTTAGATATGCTGTTTTTTCTTTAGACTCTTCATTACGCATTATCAATTCCTTATTTTTTTCATATTCTTTATTAATTTTTTCGTATTCCAGTCTTAAATCAGAATGCATACTCCCATAATGCAAATAGGTTTTGTAACCCAAGCTTTTCGCTGCCAAAATATGCCCATATTCATGTGAGAGTGTTCCTACTACAGTAAACAACATAAACGAAATGGTAAAGTAAATAAAGTGTTTTATGTTGATTTTTAATGCCATCATAAGTATTCAAATTTACATATTTTTACTGTTTTTTAACATAAATTAAATCAAAAATCCGTAAACTTGAGGTTTAAAACCTCTTCAATGAAAAAAATATTATTTTTACTTATTTCAATTTCACTATTTATTAGTTGTACCACAACAAAAACAACTGCACAACAAACTAATAATACAACACAAAACACTCCTGTAGGAAAACAAATTAGCTTAGAGGATATTTGGTCTAAAGGAACTTTTAGAACACAACGCCTTGGTGGTTTCCACTCCATGAATAATGGCGATTATTATGTGGTTGTAAATAATAGAGGTGCTAATTTAGATAAATACAGCTATAAAACTTTAGAAAAAGTAGAAACCATAATTAGTACAAATAATCTTAGCGGAATTAATTCCTTATACGATTATACTTTTAGCGAGGCAGAAAATAAACTAATAATTGGTACGGAAACCGAACAAATATTTCGTCATTCTTCTAGAGGAATTTATTATGTATATGATTTAGTCTCTAAAAAATTAACTAAAATATCCGACAATAAAATACAAGAACCAACCTTATCTCCAGACGAAAATAAGGTTGCTTTTATGTATGCTAATAATATTTATTATAAAGACTTAAAAACAAATACTACCAAACAAATCACTTTTGATGGCGAAAAAAATAAAATTATTAATGGTATTACCGATTGGGTTTATGAAGAGGAATTTGCTTTTGTAAGAGCTTTTGATTGGAATGGAAACTCGGATAAATTAGCTTACATCCGCTTTGATGAAACTAATGTGCCTGAATTTTCTATGGATATGTTTGGTTCAGACTTATACCAAACGCAACAAGTATTCAAATATCCTAAAGCTGGTGAAAAAAATGCTGAGGTAAGTTTACACTTGTATAATTTACAAACACAAAATAACCAAAAAGTTGAACTTGGAAACCAACAACAATATTACATTCCAAGAATAGAATGGACTAAACAAGCAAACACACTATGTGTTACAACCTTAAACAGACACCAAAATAATTTGAATTTACTTTTTGTAGATGGTAATAGTTTGCAAAGCTCCTTAATTCTTAACGAAAAAGATACTGCTTATGTAGATGTTACCGATAATCTTACTTTTTTAGATGATAATTCTTTTATCTGGACTAGCGAAAAAGATGGATTTAATCACATTTACCATTACAATAATACAGGAAAACTAATAAACCAAGTAACCAAAGGAAATTGGGAAGTAACTAACTATTATGGTTATGATAAAAAAACAGCACGTATATATTACCAATCTACCGAAGATGGTTCTATAAACCGAAGTATATCTACCATTGCTTTAGATGGAACTAGTCAACAAAAATTATCTTCGAAAATTGGAAGTAATTCCGCAGCTTTTAGTAATAGTTTTAACTATTATATTAATACGTTTTCAAGTGCTGAAACACCAACAATTTATACTTTAAACGAAGCTAAAACAGGTAAGGAAATTAAGGTAATAAAAGAAAATTCGGCTGTTAAAAAATTAGTATCTTCTTATAATTTGGGTAAAAAAGAATTTAGTACAATTACTACAAAAGATGGCACTTATAATATGTGGATGATAAAACCTGCTAATTTTGATGCTACTAAAAAACATCCGCTATTTATGTTTCAATACTCAGGTCCAGGAAGTCAATCCGTTGCTAACCGATGGAATGGTGCAAATGATTATTGGCATTATATGCTAAGTCAAAAAGGATATATTGTTGTTTGTGTTGATGGTCGTGGAACTGGTTTTAAAGGTCGTGATTTTAAAAAAGTAACCCAAAAAGAGTTAGGTAAATACGAAATTGAAGACCAAATAGAAGCTGCTAAAGAACTTGGTAAACGTAATTATATAGATGAAAGTCGTATCGGAATTTGGGGATGGTCTTATGGCGGATACATGTCCTCACTAGCTATTACTAAAGGAGCAGATACTTTTAAAACCGCAATTGCTGTTGCGCCTGTAACATCATGGCGATTTTACGATACTATTTATACAGAACGCTATATGCAAACACCACAAGAAAATGCAAGTGGTTATGATGATAATTCTCCAATAAATTTTACTCATCTACTAAAAGGAAACTATTTATTAGTACATGGTAGTGGCGATGATAATGTACATGTACAAAATACCATGCGTATGATTAATGCCTTGGTAAAAGCAAATAAACAATTTGATATGCTTATTTACCCTGATCGTTCTCACGGAATTTATAGCACTCGTAATGATAGACTACACCTTTATAAAAAAATGACTACTTTTATCGAAGATAATTTGTAGAAAGCCTTTTTGTAAAAAATATAAATTTATCTAAAAAAACAATTAACTCAAAACAAAAACACACATGTCAGCAACAGCATTAAAGCCACACCAAAGGGAACTCTTTGGACACCCTATTGGATTATACGTTCTATTTTTTACCGAAATGTGGGAACGTTTTTCTTATTATGGTATGCGGGCAATATTAGTATTATACTTAGTAGCAAAAACAACAGATGAAAATGGAGGTTTAGGATGGGGAAAAGGAGACGCTTTAGCTCTTTATGGCTGGTATACTATGATGGTATATGTAATGTCAATTCCAGGAGGAATAATTGCAGACAAATTACTTGGACAAAAAAAATCAGTTCTTATTGGTGGAATTCTACTTCTTTTTGGACATAGTATTTTGGCGGTTGAAGAAATGTGGGCTTTTTATACAGGACTAGTATTAATAGTATGTGGTGTAGGAATGTTAAAACCAAACATCTCAACAATGGTTGGAGGTTTATATAAAGATGGCGATATTCGTAGAGATAAAGGATTTACTATTTTTTATATTGGTATTAATGTAGGTGCATTTATATCCAGTTTAATAGTCGGCTATGTGGGAGAAACTTACGGTTGGCATTATGGTTTTGGTCTTGCAGGAATTGGTATGGCTCTAGGAATATTACAATATATTTTAGGACAAAAATATTTAAAAGACGTTGGTAATTTCTTGGGAGCATCAGATAATGAGTCTGAAAAAGAACTATTAACAAAACCATTAACAAAAATTGAAACAGATAGAGTAGTTGTTTTATTAATTTCATTTTTAATAGTTATAGTTTTTTGGGGAGCATTTGAACAAGCAGGAGGATTAATGAATATTTATACAATGGAGAAGACCGATAGAATGTTAGGAACGTTTGAGATTCCTGCATCATGGTTTCAGTCTATAAATGCAGGTTTTATTATCTTTTTTGGAACAGCAATTGCTGCGTTTTGGGCAAGTAGAAAATTAGCAGGAAAAGTTTCTTCATCCTTATTTAAAATGATTATTGGTTTAATAATTATGGGATTTGGTTTCTTTTTTATGACAGGTGCTACTGCTCAATTTGAAGCAACAGGAACTTCGGCAATGTATTGGTTAGTTCTTGCTTATTTATTACATACTATTGGTGAATTATGTTTGTCTCCTGTAGCACTTTCTTTTGTTACAAAATTAGCACCTGCAAAATATGCATCAATTATGATGGGAGTTTATTTTGCAATGACTGGTTTTGGAAGTAAGTTAGCAGGGCTTTTAGGACAATGGTCAGAAAGTTTAGGAGAATTTAAAATATTTACAGGAATCGCTATTTTTAGTGTAGTTTTAGGATTTTTACTTCTTTTAGTTAGAAAAAAATTAGAATTATTAACACATGGTGTTGAAGATAATGAAGGTAATATTCACGACGAAACCGAAGATTTTGAATTAGCAGATAATTAAAAAATTAACTAACCCTAACAGGTTTTTAAAACCTGTTAGAGTTTTCTTTTATATAACTAAACAAAAATTATGAGTACACTATCAAAATATAAGTTCGAAGGTACAGAGCTTAACAATCAATTATTAATGGGTCATCCTTCTGGATTATTCATTTTATTTTTTACTGAAATGTGGGAACGATTTTCGTATTACGGAATGCGTGCCTTATTAGTCTTATTTTTAACATCTGCTCTTATAGATGGTGGTTGGGCTTGGAGTCGTGAAGACGCTTTAGGCTTATATGGTACATATACTATGTTGGTTTATTTTACACCAATAATTGGTGGAATTTTAGCCGATAGAGTTTTAGGTTACCGAAATGCTGTTGCTATTGGTGCGTTATTAATGACACTTGGTCATGCTGCAATGGCATTTGATACTCCTTGGGGTTTATATATGGGTATCGGTTTATTAATTGCTGGAAATGGGTTTTTTAAACCAAATATTACTTCAATTATTAATGGTGTTTATAAAAATGCCCAAGAAAAGAAAGATGGTGCTTTTACCATATTTTATATGGGTGTAAATGCTGGTGCCTTTTTAGGTATTATGCTTTGTGGTTATGTTGGTGAAACACATGGTTGGCATTTTGGATTTGGTTTAGCAGGAATTTTTATGTTCTTAGGGATGTTACAATTCTGGTTTGCACAAGGAATTTTTGGAAACGTAGGTTTAAAACCATCTAAAGTAGATGATTTATCCGATGCAATAGTAAATGAAGACGTAAAAAGTTACGATGATGTACCTGCTAATGTACAACGTGATAGATATATTGTTGTTGGTATTTTAGCATTTTTTACAGTTTTCTTTTGGGCTGCTTTTGAACAAGCTGGTGGTTCTATGACCATTTTTGCAAAAGATTATACCAATAGAGTATTAGAAGGTAGTGCTGCTAATATTTTTAGAATATCAAATACCTTACTTACTATTGTTCCTTTAGCTATTATTACTTATGTGTTATTTAGTTTGTTTAAAATTACCTTTAAGAAATATGCTTTATCTAATACTTTTTTAGGTATTAGTTTTGCTATTATTTGGTTTATTGTAATTATGATGTTACAAGATCAATTTGCTAGTGAAAAAACTGAAATTCCAGCCTCTTGGTTTGGTATTTTAAATTCCTTTTTTATTATTGCTTTTGCACCTCTTTTTTCTAAAATTTGGGAAAGTAAATACAATCCACCAGCAACCGTTAAATTTGGTGTTGGTTTAATATTATTAGGATTAGGGTTTTTAGTTTTAGCGTATGGTTCTGCTAGTATTCCACAAGGTGCAAAAACTGCTTCGGTAAGTGTAATTTGGCTTATTTTAGCTTATTTACTACATACTTTAGGTGAACTTAGTTTATCACCAGTTGGTTTATCTTATGTGTCAAAATTAGTACCAGGTAAAATGATTGCAATGATGTTTGGTCTTTGGTATATTGCTGTTGGTATGGGTAATAAATTAGCAGGTTCTATGGGTGGTATGATTGATACAATTACGGAGAAATATTCTATGAGTACATTTTTCTTAATCTTTACTTTTGTGCCAATTATTGCAGGAATATTAATTATGGCACTAACGCCTATTGTTAAAAAACTAATGCACGGTGTAAAATAATACATCTTAAAAAAATAACAAAAAAGAGGCTTTTCAGCCTCTTTTTTTATGTTAATTCATAATTTGTGCTTTCTATTATACCAATTCTATTTCAAAATGCGCTAAATAAATTTGAAATATTTTTTTGTTTTACAATCTTCAAATTTAAAGCATAGCAATAGCTATGCTTTAAATTTTAAGTGCAGTAAAACGGAAAAAGATAAATAATTTATAGCGTATTTTGATGTTGAATTGGTATTTATATGGTTTAAACACTATTTTCCGCATTTTGTGCGGAGATTAGGGTTGGTTTTCTCCGCATTTTTGGGTTTTAGCTTGTTGTTTTTGTTTTTTTAACTACCAAGTTATTTCAAAACCCTTTTTACACCCCAAGCATTTTATCAATAGTACCTCTAGTAACTGAATGATAATTTTTACGTGCTTTTTTATAAATTTTTAAGGCTTGTTGTTTTTTACCTGCTTTTACTAAGGCATTATAAATTGTAGATACATACCATCTTCTACCAACCGTAATTAAAAACGTTTCTACTTTTTTATCTAAATTATTTGCATGGTAGTTATGCTTAATAGCTTGTTCAAACCAAACCATAGCTATATAAGAATTTGTTGTATTGGTAAAATTACAACTATTATCTAATGCTTTTAATTCCGCTACTGTCATTTCAGTAGGTATATTTCTAATAAAATGTATTTTTTGTTGGATTTTCCAGTCTTGCATACAAATTTCTTGTGGAGACATTACACCATTTTTCCACTTACTAATTGCTTGCATAACTACATTGAGTTTATCTGAAGTTATTACTACTTGGTTGGATGGTATTCCTGCTTTATAAATCCATTCTTTTAGATTAAATGTTATTTCGTTTGGTGTTAATAAATTCGCATTCAAATAATTAATAAATCGTTCTGTAGTAATGGTAGAAAAAGCATGTTTCTTAAAATATCCTTTTAAAAAAGCGTCCATTTTACTTCTTCCAACCTTTTGTTCTAAGGTTTTTAAAAATAAAAACCCTTTTTCATAAGCAATATCACTCATACCATCATCTGGGTTTCTACCATCTAAATTTAGTTTTAATTTTGTGTCGTTTGGTGCGTTTTTTAAACTCTCTAATGTTTCATCTAAATCTTGGCGACCGATTACAGCTAACATATCTGCATATTCTTTTCCGTAAACAGCTTCCATAATTCTACGTTCAAAATACACTGTAAACCCTTCGTTAAGCCAAAAATCATTCCAAGTAGCATTGGTTACTAAATTTCCACTCCAAGAGTGTGCCAGCTCATGTGCTATTAATGTTGTTAAACTTTTGTCGCCTGCAATAATCGTTGGCGTAGCAAAAGTAAGTCTTGGGTTTTCCATGCCCCCAAAAGGAAAACTTGGTGGTAAAACAACAATATCATATTGCTCCCAACTGTACTTACCATACAACATTTCTGCTCTAATAATCATTCTTTCTACATCTTCAAATTCTTTAGCAGCTTTCTCAATCATTACCTTTTCGGCATAAACTCCAGATCTTTTTCTAATCTGTCTATATTCTAAATTTCCAACAGCTAATGCTATTAAATATGGCGGTATTGCTTGTTTCATACTGAAATTATAAATACCATTTTTTGCTTTTTGCTTTGGATTCTCCGCACTCATTATTGCCATTAAATAATGTGGTACGGTAACAGTTGCATCGTACGTTAGTCGTATTTGTGGTGAATCTTGTATAGGTATCCATGTACGTGTTAATATTGCTTGCCCTTGTGTAAATAAAAATGGTGCATCTTTTCCAGCTGTTTGTTGTCGATCTAAAAATTGTAATGCTTCTGTTTTATTTGTTGTTTCGTAAAATATGGTTACTGTTCGTGCATTTTTTGGTAAGGTAATAGTTAAATCATCACCATGGGTTTCATCACCTTTTACCAAACTAAAATCTGTTTCGTTTGTATAATTATTAATAGTCACCTTGTGTATTATTAACGCCTTAGCATCAAAATGAATTTGATTTACTGTTGCTTTCTTTTCTATTTGATATGTTGCTTTACCCGATATTGTTTTTTTATTAAAATCTACTCTAATATCTAAATTTAGATGTTTTGCAACGGCCTCATTTGGCTTTGCATACGAATGGGTGTCGGTTGCATATTTTATTTTAGTAGGTGTGTTTTTTACTGTTTCTTTTTTGTCTTCTGAACAGCTAAAAATAGTGATTAAAGCAAAAATTGCTATAAATTTTTTCATGGATATAGTAGTTTGATTATGGTGGTAAAAATAAGGGAAATTTGTTGGATTAAAATATTTGATGTTATAAACCGCTAATAAATAACTTTATTTTGTAATTTCGGCACATAAATTGCAACTATAACAACAAACAAAACAGATAACAATGAAAAATTTATTTTTAGGATTATTATTTTTAACTACGTTAACTACCTTTTCTCAAGTTGAATGGATGAATGATTTTGATGAAGCTGCAAAATTATCGCAAAAAACAAAAAAACCTATTTTAGCTAATTTTACTGGTAGTGACTGGTGTGGTTGGTGTAAAGTATTAGATAGAGAAGTTTTTAATACTTCTGAATTTAAAACTTGGGCTAAAAAAAATGTGGTTTTATTAGAAGTTGATTTTCCTAGAAGAACCAAATTATCTGCTAAATTAAAAAAACAAAATTATGCTCTACAAAAAGCTTTTGGCGTAAGAGGTTATCCTACTATTTGGTTATTTGAAACTGGTAAAGGAAAAAATCCTAAAAAGGATATTGTGCCTTTAGGTAAAACTGGTTATGTTAAAGGTGGTGCCAAAAAATGGATTAATAGTATTGATAAATACATGCCTAAATCTTAATGAAAAAAGCAATTCTACTTATAGCAGTAATTCTTATTTCTTTAGGATTAAATGCACAAGAAAAAAAGTCTGAAATCCATTGGATAACTTTTACTGAAGCTTTGGCTGCTCAAAAAAAGAATCCTAAAAAGATTATGATGGATATTTATACCAATTGGTGTGGTCCTTGTAAACTAATGGATAAAAAAACTTTTACAAATAAAGATTTAATTACTTATGTAAATACAAATTATTATGCGGTAAAATTTAATGGTGAAGGTAGTGGTACCATTAAATATGATGGACAAACTTTTAAAAACCCTAGATATGACCCTAAGAAAAAATTTGGTAGAAATAGCGCCCATCAATTAACAGATTATTTACAGGTACGAGGTTTTCCTTCCGTTTTATTTTTTGATGTTGATGGTAGTTTAATAGCTCCGTTAACTGGATATAGAACTGCCAAACAATTAGAACTTTTCTTAAAATTATTTAAGACCAATAAATTTAAAGAAATAAAATCGGAAGATGCTTTTACAAAATACCAAAAAGACTTTATTTATGAATTTAAAATTTAATTCTTTACGGAATTAACAACTAAAATATGCATAAAATGGAAAGTTTAGTAAAAAGCTTATCTAAATATATTTCTATAAATAATTCTGATATTGAAATTATTAATACTGTTTTTAAAGAAAAAAAACACATAAAAGGAGGTTTTTTAATTGAAGAAGGAAAACGAGCAGATAAACTTTTTTTTATTGAAAGTGGTCTTGTAAGAATGTATTTTACAGATGAAAATGGAAAGGAAATACACACCTATTTTGCCACAGATACTAATTTTATTACATCATTTTCAAGTTTTATTAACAAACACATTTCCGTAGAAAGTATAAGAGCCGTAAAACAAACAAAAGTGTATGTTCTAAATTATTCCGATTTTAAATCTAATAACGAATTTATGCATAAATTTAGATCATTATTTGCAGAACAAAATCTAGTTTGTATTAAGGAAAGGCTTGATTTATTACAGAACTCAAATGCTAGAAAAAAATACGATTATTTTATTAAAAACACAGATTATAAAATAATTAATGGAATTCCATTATACCAAATTGCTACATATTTAGGGATTACAGCAGAAAGTTTAAGTAGAATAAGAAAAAACTTATTTCTTACCAAAAGTCAAGAAAATTAGAAAGTATTGCTTGTAATTTTGTCAAAATTTTTAAACCATAAAAATATGATTACCTTACAACAAAGCAAAAAAGCACTATTTATATTCGGATTTTTAACAAGCATTATGTTTGTTATTGTAATGTTTATTGTAAACCCAATGATTGATGGAAAAACAGGAATAGAAGTTATAAAACTTCAATTATCATTCCGTACAAATACAGGAAAATTGATTATCGAAAAATGGAACGATATTGGGCGACAGAACTTTATTAAATATATTTATACCGATTACATTTACGCATTTTCCTATGCCTTTTTTTTAGCAACTCTTTATTTATATAAAATACGCAAGAATAATATTACTATAACAAAAAAACAGGTAATAATAATAACGTTACCTTTTATTGCTGGAATATTTGATATAATTGAAAATACTATTGAAATATTATTTATTCAAAACCCTAATAATTTTTCTGAACTATTATTTGGATTTCATACCATAGTAGCAATATTAAAATGGCTAGGGTTACCAATAATTTTATATTTTATAATAAAACCAATTAAAAAAATGAAACTTAATAATTAGTCTTTTTCTTTACTATCTAGCCTTTTAGTCCGTTCTACTTTTGTTACAAAATACTTTGTATCTCCCAACCAAGGAAATGTTCCAAAACGCTCTTTATAAGTTAGTTTTACTCGTTGCCCTTGTAAGTTTTTTAAGTCTTCTATTACTTGCTCATTTTTATCTTCTATTGAAAAATTAAATTGTAATTCTTCGGATATTCCTTGACTTAATTTTCCTTCCCAAGTTTTAAAAATAATTCCTTTATTACTAATTTTAACCAATTCTCCAGCTCTGTAACCTTCACTAAAAGTTAAATAATACACTGCTACAAAATACAAGGCAAGTAGTAAAATTGCTCCTAGTATTACTTTAATTAAAAACTTTCTCATCTCTTTATATATTTTGGTTAAATTAGGCTTAAAGATTTCTTTTTTTAAATTTTTTTATAAAACCTGTAACAAAAGTACTTTTTTTACTACACATAGGTAAGTTAACTTATAAAAATTGCCAATTTAATTAAAAGGTACTTTTTTTTATGTTTCTATCTTAATAACTAATTACATCAATTGACCATAGAGATTATTAAAATTTGTATTTTTGATAACTAATTATTAATTAACCTTAAAACTCAAAAAACTATGATTCTAAGCGTAGGTATCCCAAGTATAGTATGGTTTATTCCATTAATATTTTTAATTATTTCCGGATTTTTTATTGTAAAACAACAAACTATTGCTGTTGTTGAACGATTAGGAAAATTCACCAAAGATTATGGTGCAGGATTCAATTTTAAAATCCCACTTATTGATAAAGTTGTTGGGCGTATTAGTTTACGTATTCAACAATTAGATGTTATTGTAGAAACAAAAACCCAAGATGATGTATTTGTACATTTAAAAATTTCGGTACAATTTCAAATTCAACGTGATCATGTGTATAATGCATTTTACAAATTACAAAATCCACACGAACAAATTACAGCATTTATTTTTGATACAGTACGAGCTGAAGTTCCAAAAATGCGTTTGGACGATGTGTTTGTTAAAAAAGAAGAAATTGCTATAGCAATACAACGTGAACTTAAAGTAGCAATGCTGGATTATGGTTACGATATTGTTAAAGCTTTAGTAACTGATATTGATCCTGATGAAAATGTAAAGATTGCCATGAACCGTATTAATGCTGCGGAACGTGAAAAAATAGCTGCGCAACACGAAGGTGATGCACAACGTATTTTAATTGTAGAACGTGCAAAAGCGGAAGCTGAAAGTAAACGTTTACAAGGTCAAGGTATTGCAGACCAACGTAGAGAGATTGCTCGTGGTTTAGAAGAAAGTATGGTTATTTTAAATAGAGCAGGTATTAACTCGCAAGAAGCATCTGCCTTAATTATTGTTACCCAACATTATGATACTTTACAAAGTATTGGTTCCAAATCTGGCTCTAATTTAATTTTATTACCTAATAATCCAAATACTGCTAGTAATATGCTAACCGATGTAGTTACTGGAATTGTTGCTGCTAATAAAATTAATGAAGCTGCTAACATTAAAAAAATAGACAAATAATATTATGGCAAACTTTTTTGAAGGAATGAGTACGTTATTACAAACGTATTGGATTATTGCGCTTGTAGGTTCCGTTATTTTTGTTATCATTTTTATCATGACCTTTATTGGCGGTGATATGGATGGTGATATGGAAGCTGACTTAAGTGAATTAGATGCCGATGATGGTGGTGTTGGTTTTCAGTTTTTTACATTTAAAAATGTGATTGCCTTTTTTACCATTTTTGGTTGGACTGGTGTAACCTGTTTAAATAGTGGCTATTCTAACACAACTACATTAATTACCTCCTCTATTGCTGGTTTAGTAATGATGGTTTTAACCTCGTTATTATTCTTTTGGATGCATAGTTTGGCTGAATCTGGTACGCTTAAAATTAAGAATGCTATTGGTTCTGTTGGTGAAGTTTATTTACCTATTGGCGCCGAACGCTCTAAAGTTGGAAAGATAAGTATAAAAGTACAAGGTAGTTTAAGAGAATTGGAAGCCTTAACTGATAGTGAAGAAGAATTAAAAACTGGTACCGTGATTAAAGTTTTGGAAATAATAAGTGCGGAATTATTACTAGTAGAAAAATTAACCAAATAATATAACAATTAAAAACCTTAAAAAATGAATATAAATTATTTAATAATAGCAATGCAAACTGGACCTACTGGTATTTATTTAGTTGGTGCTGTAATACTAATTTTTGTAGTATTTCTCTTCTCTATGTTTCGGAGATATAAACGTTGTCCTTCAGATAAAATATTAGTTATCTATGGGAAAACTGGTGGTGGAAAAACTGCAAAAACTGTACATGGTGGGGCTGCTTTTATCTGGCCAATTATTCAAGATTATGCTTTTTTAGATTTAACACCTATGTCTATTGAGGTTAACTTAACTAATGCTTTGAGTAAACAGAATATTCGTGTAAATGTTCCTTCTAGATTTACCATTGGTATCTCTACGGAACCAAGTGTTATGCAAAATGCTGCAGAACGTTTGTTAGGTTTAAATTTAGATGCTGTACAAGAACTGGCACAAGAAATTATTTTTGGTCAATTGCGTTTGGTTGTTGCTTCTATGGATATTGAGGAAATTAATACCGATAGAGATAAATTTTTATCACACATTACACATAGTGTGGAAGCGGAACTTAAAAAAGTTGGTTTAAAGCTTATTAACGTAAATATTACTGATATTCATGATGAGTCTGGCTATATTGAAGCTTTAGGTAAAGAAGCGGCATCAAAAGCTATTAATGATGCTAAAATTTCGGTTGCTCAAATGGATAGAGATGGTGCTATTGGACATGCAAAAGCGGTACAAGACCAACGTGTACAAGTTGCTGCTGCTGATGCTAATGCTGTTGATGGCGAGAATAAAGCAAAAATACAGGTTGCTAATTCAAATGCCGAAAGACGTGCTCGTGAAGCTGAGGCTGAAAAAATTGCTTCTGCTTCTGAAAAAGTACAGGCTGCACAAGCTTTGGAAGAATCGTATGCTGCTGAAAAAATTGCTGAAGAAGCAAGAGCTAAACGTAAAGAAGCGGAACAATATGCAGATATTGTAGTTCCTGCACAAATTGACAAGCGTAAAATTGAAATTGATGCGGAAGCTGAAGCGGAACAAATAAGACGCATTGCTAAAGGGGAGGCGGATGCTATTTTCCTTAAAAAAGAAGCGGAAGCTAAAGGTTTGTATGAAATTTTAACCAACCAAGCGGAAGGTTTGGATAGAATTGTAAAAGCTGCTAATAATGATGCTAAAAGTGCAATGCTTTTGCTAATTGCTGATAAGTTACCTGAACTTGTTAAAACGCAAGCGGAAGCTATTAAAAACATTAAAATTGATAAAATTACGGTTTGGGAAAATGGAGGAAATTCTAAAGATGGTAAAAATGCTACTTCTAACTTTATTTCTGGTATGTATAAAGCAGTACCTCCATTACAAGAAATGTTTAATATGGCTGGTATGCAATTACCTAATTATTTAAAAGGTGAAGATCTTAAAGATGGTAACATTATTGAAGACAATAAAATTGATAATGATAAAATAGAGGAATAATTATTCTTTACCTCTATAAGCCTAAAAACCCACAAGAAATATAATCTTGTGGGTTTTTTTAGGTTTTTAGAATCCTTTTAAAATATTTTAAATTTATTTTTTTTCGTCTGTTTTTTTATCATTGTCTTCTTTTGATGCATCTTTAAATTCTTTAATTCCAGACCCCAGACCTCTCATTAATTCTGGTATTTTTTTTCCACCAAACAATAATAGTATCAATACAACTATTAGTATTACTTGTGGTGGCCCTATCATTCCTAAAAATATATTTTGTGCTATCATTTTAAGTGTGTTTAAAGCACAAAGATAATGAAATTAAAACAATCTAGATATATTAAACCCTAAATGAATATCTCCTTTAAAAAATTTCCCTGTTCCTTCAGTAATAAAACCTTTTTCTATCATCGACCTTGAGTTACTTAATACGATTTGAAAAACATGTCCTCCTGTTTCTATATCTATTCCTAATGCTAAACTATTCCTAGCATCTATAGACTCTAATGGATTAAAAGTTAAGTAATACTCTGCATTAAACGAGATTCTTTTATTCATTTTTATTCTTGTTCCGAAACCTAGTGCAAAAATATTATGATTGTCTTGCAATGTATCTACCGTATTAAAATGAATAAGTGTTGGCGTTAATTGTAAGGATAGATTTGCATTGATCTTTTTTGCTATTAATAGTTGATTGGTATATGTTAATCTGTTTGCAAATGTTGGTTTTTTATTTGGGTCGTAATCTTTTATCGTTTTTGCTGTTACACTTCCAAAATAAACAAGGCTAAACGGAAATGGATTTTTTCCTTCTTTTTGTTTGATTAGTTTATATTTTAAATACGAATCGTATGTTTTTTCAAAGGAGCTTCTTCCAAATGCTACAGTTAAATTATCTGATATTGCATATTCAAATCCAAAACGAATATTAGAATTATCTAAACCAAATAATTCGCTTATTCCTGTATTTACTCTTCCAAAACGATGTGATATTAAAAATTCAAAATCTCCTTTTTTTCGTGTTTCTACAGAGTGTCCGTTTAAGATTCGAGTTCCTTTAAATGTAGCACTTGTTATAATTGTTGTTTCTTCGGTTTCATCGTTCAAAATATCTTCTAAATCTTGGCTAAAACTATTGAGGTATGATGTAATTAGTACAACTAATAATATATATTTTTTCATGATTACTGTTTTTTGGTTTGGTTTTCTGTAATGTTAAATATTCTATTGTTTTTTTAATCTATTATTACACAATTTATCATCATAACATCTAAAAGAAAACCTGTGCATTTCCCCTTTATTACGATTAAATTGTTTTTTTTATATTTTAATAATTTGTTTTGTTCTTTCGGTTTTAAATGACAAATAACACTAGCTTTATTACTCTCTTCTTTTAATGTAATGATACTTTTCCCTTTTATAGTAGAAATATCAGCTATAATACCTTTAACCTGAAGTATTTTATTTGAAAACTTTTTATCTCCTAATTCTTCATCCAAATTAAAGTATGTTATCAATTCTTCAGTAGATACTCTAAATTTTGGTTCTGTTTTATTTATGCCTACTTGCGTTTGTGGTTTATATATTTTTAATAAAAACATAACTATTACTACCAATAATATTAGTGTACTTATAAATATTTTAAACTTCATGTTTTGTGTTTATAATGGGCTTAATAATATGATAAAAACTTATTCTATAAATCTGTTTATTTACGATTTATATGGTTTATAGTTTAAATCAAATGATATTTTTATAGTTCGTGAAATGTTTTTTGAAACTACGGCTGGTATTTTAATATCAAAATCAGATACTTTTACTGAAAAATCTCCTTTTAAACTAATTTTGTTTTTTTGCCTTTCTATATTGGTTTTAATAATCACTTCTTTTTCTATTCCTCTAATAGTTAATTTTCCTATTATTTCAGTTTCTTTAATTTCGTCTAAGGTCTCAAAGTTATTTATTGTGCCTTTAAAAATTGCTTTTGGATATTTATGTGATTCAATATAATTTTCTTGCATTAATGCTTTTTTAAATTGGAATGAACGCATTAATATTTTTATTACAATTTCACCATTTTTAGCATCTATAATACTTAATACTTGGTTGTTGTCTGCTTTTATATCTTCTACAAGCGTGTAAGAAAAGAAAGAAACATTACCTGATTTTGTAAAATATTTATCTTGTGCATTTATCGATATTGTGAGTAGTAATACTAATAATGTGGTGTATATTTTCATTTTTTTACTTTTATTAAGTCTATTTTATAATACAATTAACTAACATTATATCCATTAAATATCCTGAACATTGTCCTTTAATAATTATATTTTGATCTTTTTTTAATTGCATTATTTTTTTATTTTCCTTTTCATTTAATTGGCATATTACATTTGCTTCATTTCCTGCTAAGGTAACTATTCCCTTTCCATTGGTTGTTGAAATTTCAAGAATTGTACCATTAATTTCAACTATTTTATTCGCAAATTTTTTGTCTGCAATATTTTCATCTATTATAAATTCTTTAATTAATTCATTTGTTGATAATTTATAATTTGCAGCTGTTTTACTTACATCTATATGTGGTTTGTTATATTGTTTAATTCCTAAAAAAATTACAATAATAAATGTAATAAGTATTCCTATAATAATTTTTACTTTCATTTTTTTATAATTTAATTATTTTGTGCTCCATTTTCTACCCAACAAAAAATAGCTTCTATTTCTTCGGTTGTTAATGTTCCTCCTCCCAACGGCATTCTCCTTGAAGATGTTTCGTTTTTTACTGATTCTGCATTTTGATTGATTCCTTGATATGTTCTTAAATCTGGAAACTGATTTCCGTTATGACATTGTATACAATTTGCATCAATAATTGGTTTTATAGCAGTTACAAATGAAACTTCTTCTCTACACCTTTCTTGTATTTCTTCTGTTTCTAATACATTATTTTGACAAGATATTATAGTAAAAATTAGTACTGGTAAAAAT
>Ga0256840_1001896_pt1 | contig 18938 bp, 24 predicted proteins | sample 355202metaG_FD_185969 | JGI IMG/M metagenome (GOLD analysis project Ga0256840, IMG submission 185969) | Hydrothermal vent microbial communities from Mid Atlantic Ridge, Atlantic Ocean - 355-202 | ecosystem: Environmental > Aquatic > Marine > Hydrothermal vents | place: Atlantic Ocean: Mid...
AAAGATTCTCTTGTGGAAGTTTTATCAAAGCCATGAGTCTTTTTTCCAATGAAACGCGATACAAGAGCTGATTTTATAAGCCCTTGCATATCTATGATAATGTCAAAGTTATCAAGTTGTTTTATTTTTTTGATAGTTTGGATTAAGAGCATTAGACTTTTTTCTTTTTTAGCTCTTTTGAGATTGATGGTATGAACTGTAGACACCTCAGGAAGTAGTGTCAAAAGAGGTGCAAAAACCTCTTCTGTTATCCATGTTATCTCTGTGTTTGGATAGTTGCGTTTTATAAACTGTAAAACTACAGCACTGTTGATTATATCACCGAGTGCTGAGAGCCGTACTATTGCAATTTTTTTAATATCTTTATTCATTAATGATATTATATCTAAGAAGTATAAATTAACTTCTCGTCTACTTTAGTTCCTTGTATCTCTACATAACGCATAGGGTACATGTCAAGGTCAAGTGGTCTAACAAAACCACGAGTCACTACCATTTTAGTATGGCCTAACTCTTTTACTGAGTCTATATGTTTGTGTCCAGAGAGTGTAAGGATAAGGTTATGGTATCTAAAAAGTCTTTTTTGTACTTCCTTAGTATTTCCCAGAACATACTTATGAATGTCCTTAGCTTCAGTACCACCCCAGTAGTTTGTATATGGATGGTGGTTTAAAATTATGGTAGGTTTTTTGTTCTGTAGTACTTTTTCTGCAAATGCCATTGTGTGCTCAGTATAAAGTCCATTGTTAACATCTTTTATACAGCTATCAAGACCTAAAACATTGTAGCCTTTTATATCAAGAAGCCAGTCATTACCAACTATATAAAGATTTTTGTTTTCTAAGAACATTGATTTAAACTCATTAGCATAAATTCCATCTTGAGGTTTAGGACTTGATTCTTTATTCCCTCGTACAACTAAAGCAGGGCAGTGAAGTGTTTCTATGATTTCTTTAAAAACCTCTGCATCTTTGTTACCTTTGACATTGTTGTTAAAGTTGTCACCACCAAACATTACAAAATCTAAATCTTTATAGTTTTCATTGATAAATGTAGCCATTAGTCTCATAGAGTCAACACTATCACTATCACTCAGATCCATATGAGAATCAGTAACATGAATAAATTTTAGAGTCTCTTCTTTAGTCGATGCTTGGGCAGCTAAAGGCATAGCACCTAATGCAAGGGCACCTTTTATAAAACCTCTTCTAGATATTTCTGACATTAAAATCCTTTTAGAATATAGAATACTTTAAGATATTATATCGGGCTATAGTTAATTATTAACTCAATTTTGTTACACTTGTTTTATATTTAACATAAATTTTACTAAGGAATTAAGTTATGGAATTAAGTTTTGAGATTATTTTATTTGTTATTGGCGGAATTGTTGTTGGTTGGTTTTTAAGTTTTATCAAATCAAGATTTGAAGTTGCAAAATATAAAAAAGAGATAAAAGAGTATAAAGAGCACTTAAATAGACAGATGAAAATCACTAATGAAGGTAGTAAAAGTCAAGAAGATGAGCTAAACAAACTTAAAAAAGAGAATGAAAATCTCCGTATCAGTGTGCAAACTTTAGGACAAAAACCAGGCCGTGCAGAACTTAGACTTCTCAATATTTATGATAGTGCACTACGAAAGATGCAGATGCGAGCACCAGGGTTTTCATCAGCATGGGAAATGTCACTACAAGAAGCAGAAACTGAGTATGAAGCAAATGAAACAGGGTTCAAATCAATCATAAAAAGAGTGTTTAAACCAAGTCTTTCTCAAACTACAGAACAAACACCTAAAGAAATTACTGATTTAGCATAAATTTGATATAATTCACACAATTTTAATTCAAAGGATTAAGTAATGGTAGCAGCAGACATAGAACTCTTTAGTAGAGGTCGTACAAAAGCTAGAGCTTATTTTTGTTACCTATTTGAAAAAAATATTCCAAATAGACTGCCTTCTTTAAGTGAGGAGATGATTCTTCCTCGTTTGCGTAAAATTAAGGCAGATTTAGAAAACTGCGAGGGTGTTTATCTATTAGATGCTCATGGGGTTCAGGTTACTCCTACATATACGGAAAATAAAGAAATTCCTGAAGATGTAGGAAAAATCCGTGCAAATCGTGCATACTATTACCGTGCAGTAAGAGAAGAGCGCTGTACTATTACTGACCCTTATCCATCTTTGATTACAGGTACTCTTACAGTTACCGCGTCAGTGCCGATTTTTTCTGAGACAGGTGAACTGAAATATGTAGCTTGTTTAGATATGCCTTTTGAAGCAGTACTTAAAATTTCTCATATGAATACTAAAGATGTGTTTTTCTCAAAACTATTTAAGTTCTCATATGCTGTTTTTGCATTTGCATTAATGGCAGTTTCTGTTTTGCTCTTTACTCATGCAATACAAGACTTTTTTACACAAAAAATTGGTCTGCATATATTATCAATCGATGCGATGTTCAAGGCAACAATTTTACTTACACTTTCTCTTGCGATATTTGATCTTGCCAAAACACTTGTTGAAGAAGAGGTTTTAGGACAACATAAAGAGCATAATATTTCAGGTCCGCATAAAACTATGGTGAAGTTTTTAGGAAGTATTATTATCGCGCTGTCTATTGAGGCACTTATGCTCGTCTTTAAATTTGCTCTTACTGATCCAAATAAGCTGATGTATGCTATTTATATTATTGGTGGCGTTTCACTTCTTATAACGAGTTTAGCAGTTTATATCAAGTTTACAAAAAGTAAACAATATAGAGAGGAGTCATGATAGGAATCGTTGACTATAAGATGGGTAACTTAGCGAGTGTTCAAAATGCCTTTAGTAAACTTGGAGAAGAGACAGTAGTTGAGAGCAATCCCGAAAAACTCAAAGAATACGACAAGTTAATTCTCCCTGGTGTTGGTGCATTTGGTGATGCTATGGAACATTTAAAAGAGTACAATATGATAGATGCTATTAAAGAATTTGCTCAAAGTAAAAAACCAATTTTAGGTATCTGTCTTGGTATGCAACTTCTTTTTGAGAGTAGCGAAGAGTTTGGTGAACATGAAGGACTTGGTCTTATAAAAGGTCATATAAAAGCTTTTGATGAGTCGAAATTTTCAGAGCCTTTAAAAGTACCACATATGGGTTGGAATAGAATGTTTACAAAAGAGCATCCACTCTTTGAGGGTTTAGATGAAAATCATTACCTTTATTTTGTACATACCTTTCATATAACAGGTGCAGATGAAAAAGATATAATTGGCGAAACAGAGTACGGTTACAAATTTACCTCTGCTGTAGCACACGATAATATTATGGGAATACAACCACACCCAGAAAAAAGCCATGAAAATGGACTGAAAATACTAGAAAATTTTATAAAACTATAGGAAATATACAATATGACTTTATACCCCGCAATTGATTTAAAAGATGGACAAGCAGTACGACTTACAAAAGGTTTGATGGATAGTGCAAAAATATACTCAAAGGAGCCACATGAACTTGTCAAAAAGTTTGAAGAGATGGGTGCTGAGTGGGTGCATTTAGTTGACTTAAACGGTGCCTTCGCAGGAGAACCTAAAAACCTCGATGCTATCATTAAAATCCGTGCAAACTGTAATGTAAAGTTAGAATTAGGCGGTGGTATTCGTGATGAAAAAACAATTCAAAAAATGTTAGAAATAGGCATTGACAGAATTATTTTAGGAAGTATCGCAGTAAAAGATCCTCAGTTTGTAAGAGATATGGCCGCTAAGTACCCCATAGCAGTTGGAATAGATGCCATTGATGGGTATGTAGCAGTTGAAGGTTGGGGCGAAGTAAGTGAGATGAAAGCGACGGACTTAGCTAAAGAGTTTGCAAATGCAGGAGTTGAAGCTATCATCTGTACAGATGTTGGTAAAGATGGAACTTTAAGCGGTGTAAATGTAGACTTTACACTCGATATAGCTCGTGCATCTGGTGTGAGTACTATTGCGAGTGGTGGCGTAAAAGATGCAAGTGATATTGAAGCACTTATCGCTACAAAAGAAGTTGATGGTGTGATTATAGGTAAAGCTTATTACGAAGGAAGACTTGATCTTTCTAAGATGTTTAAATTACTTGATTAATTGTAATCAAATGAAAATTTTGCTATTATTATAGTATTAAAATTTATAAATTATTATATAAAGGATTTCATTTGAAATTACTTGTTGTTGATGACAGCTCTACAATGCGTCGTATTATTAAAAATACTCTAGCTCGTCTTGGATATAAAGATATCTTAGAAGGTGCTGACGGTGTCGAAGGTTGGGCACAAATGGATTCAAATCCAGATATCGATATGCTTATTACAGACTGGAATATGCCTGAGATGAATGGTCTAGAACTCGTACAAAAAGTACGTGCGGATGAGCGTTTTAAAGATACTCCGATTATCATGGTAACAACAGAAGGTGGTAAAGCTGAAGTTATTACAGCACTTAAAGCAGGTGTAAATAACTACATAGTTAAACCTTTTACTCCTCAAGTACTTAAAGAAAAATTAGGTGCTGTTATGGGTGTTGCTCAGTAATGACAGAGCACTACTATCAGTTAGTAGTTACGCTTTCTTCTCACCACTCACTTTTTTCCGATTTTTTGTCAGATACACTGCCTGTAGGTTTTGAAGAAACAGATACAGGCTTTATTATAAGAAGTGAAGAAGACTTAGATACTATCATCTGGGGATTAGAGCAGTTTACAGAGGCTCTTCAAAAAGCACTTGGTGAGACTATTGAACTCGAATGTGAACAAACAAAACTTCAAAATAGTGACTGGGTAAAATCCTACCAGAGTAGTATAAAACCTTTAGCAATTGATAAGTTTTATATATATCCAACATGGGATAAACCAAATCCTGATTTAATTAACATTGTAATTGACCCTGCTTTAGCATTTGGAACAGGGCATCATCCAACAACTGCTTCTGCTCTTAGAGCAATATCTAAATATGTAAACGCAGGTGATAGAGTTTTAGATGTAGGCTGTGGTAGCGGAATACTTGGTATGGCTGCTATGAAGCTTGGTGCTACAGTTGATGCTTGTGATACGGACCCCATATCAGTTGAAAACTCAGTAGTAAATGCGAAACTCAATGGTTTGGCTTTTAATCGTATTTGGGAAGGTTCTTCTTCTTTAGTTGATGATAAGTACAACTTTGTAGTAGCAAATATTGTTGCGGATGTTCTGACATTTATCGCTAAGGACTTAAAAAAAGCACTAGAAGAAGATGCTATTTTAGTTCTCTCAGGGATACTTGATAAGTATGAAGGCAAAGTGTTAAACTTCTATAAAGATTGTGAAGTGATAGAAAAAATAGCTCAAGATGAATGGGTTACTTTAATTTTAAAAAGAAAATAAAAAGAGATAAATAATGGCTGATAACGAAAACAAAAACGACAATAATAACTTTTTTAACAAAAACCCTTTAGTAACATTTGCAATTTTTTCAGTTGTAATAATTGGTGTATTTAAAATGCTTGTAGGTGATGGCGCAAGTGTTAATGGTGCTGCATTAGGAAACACAAGTAAAAGAGTTCAGCAAGTAAGCTACTCAGAACTTAAATCTTTAGTAGATTCTAAAAGTGTAAGTAAGGTAGAAATAGGGCAGAGTTATATTAAAGCAACTGCTTCAGATGGTGCTACTGTTTATACTACTCGCATAGTCAAGGGTGATACAAAACTTGTTGAAGCACTTGATGCTAAAGGTATTGAGTATCAAGGTTTTTCAGAAACAAACTGGTTTACAGAGATGTTTGGATGGTTGTTTCCATTTTTGCTTATCATCGGTATTTGGATGTTTTTTGCTGGACGCATGCAAAAGAGTATGGGTGGCGGACTTCTTGGTATGGGTAACTCAAAGAAAATGGTTAACTCTGAAAAACCAGATACAAAGTTTGATGATGTTGCCGGTGTTGAAGAAGCGAAAGAAGAAGTTCAGGAGATAGTTGATTTTTTAAAATATCCTGCTCGTTATGTTGAAATAGGAGCTAAAATTCCTAAGGGTGTACTACTAGTTGGTAGTCCTGGTACAGGTAAAACTCTTCTAGCAAAAGCAGTTGCAGGTGAGGCAGAAGTGCCTTTTTTCTCTGTAACGGGTTCTAGTTTTATTGAGATGTTTGTTGGTGTTGGTGCTGCACGTGTTCGAGATTTGTTTGAACAGGCTAAAAAAGATGCTCCGAGTATTATATTTATTGATGAGATAGACGCCATCGGTAAAAGTCGTGCAAGTGGTGCTAATATGGGTGGAAATGATGAACGAGAACAGACACTGAATCAACTTCTAGCAGAGATGGATGGTTTCGGTACAGATACTCCAGTTATCATTTTAGCAGCTACTAACAGACCTGAGATTTTAGATCAGGCACTTCTTCGTCCAGGGCGTTTTGATAGACAAGTTCTTGTTGATAAACCTGACTTTGAAGGTCGTGTAAAAATTCTTAAAGTGCATATGAAAAATGTTAAAATGGATAAAGATGTAGATGTTGAAGAAGTGGCACGTTTGACTGCTGGTTTAGCAGGTGCAGATTTAGCGAACATTATCAACGAGGGTGCATTACTTGCAGGACGTAAAAGTCAAAAAACTGTAAAACAAAAAGATTTATTTGAGTCAGTTGAGCGAGCATTAGCTGGTCTTGCTAAAAAGTCTCGTCGTATTAATCCTAAAGAGAAAAAAATAGTTGCTTACCACGAGAGTGGACATGCACTTTTAGCTGAGACAACAGTAGGTGCTAAAAAAGTATCTAAGGTCTCGATAGTTCCTCGTGGACTTGCAGCACTAGGTTACACTCTAAATAAACCAGAAGAAAACAGATTTATGATGCAAAAGCATGAGCTATGGGCTGAAGTAGATGTTCTTCTTGGTGGTCGTGCAGCTGAAGAAGTATTTATTGGTGAGATCTCAACTGGTGCTGGTAATGACCTTGAACGTGCAACTGACATTATAAAGTCAATGGTTCAGACATATGGTATGAGTGATATCGCAGGGCTTATGGTGTTAGAGAAATCAAGACAATCATTTTTAGGTGGTGTTCAACAGTCTTCTCGTGAATATAGTGAAAAAATGGCTGAAAATATGGATGAGTTTATCAAGTCATCACTTGCTCAACATTATGAAGTTGTTGTGGCTCGACTTAAAGAGTATAGAGATGCTATTGAAGATATGGTTGCATTACTTTATAAAAAAGAAAATATCACGGGCGAAGAAGTTCGTGAAATTCTTATTAACTTTGAGAAAAAGAATAATATGGAATCCAAAGTTGATGGGGCATTGGATGAAATATCTGAAGAGTTAAAAGTAGATGCTTCTATGATAGATAAGTCTCAAGTGCAGAGTGATGCAGAGTAACTTACTCCCCTTAGCTAAAGAAGGTATCCCATACTTTCTTTCTAGTGTACTGCTCTTAGTGCTGGCTTTAGTATTTGACTTAGACTTTTTATCTTTTATATTCTTGTGTAGTACTCTCTTTATAGCTTATTCTTTTAGAAATCCAGAACGAGCACTTTGCACACTGGAATCCACTAGCTTTTTATCTCCTGTAGATGGAATCGTTCAAAGCATTCAAGAACTAGAAAATCACCAATATGCATATAAAATAGAAATTCAAAGTGGCTATACGGATGTATCAGTTTTAAGAGCTCCATCGAATGCTACTGTAAGTAAATTCATTAAAAGAAATGGAACAAGAACCTCAAAAAATTCTAAACTTTTTGAAATACTCAATGAAAATATAGAGATACACTTTACTACAAATGAAGATAATACATTTAAAGTTGTCCATAGACTCCAAAGAAGTTTTGCCCCTCTTTTTATTGACTTAGATGATACTCAAAAACTTCTTCAAACTGCAAGATATGGACTGATGCTAAATGGCCTGACAACTATTTATCTCCCTCAAAACTTTAGGGTTAACATCACAATAGGCTCAGAGCTTAAAGCTTCTGAGTCACTTATGGGTTATTTTTCTTAAATAATAACTCGTTAGTATTTATTTCAAAGTCGAAGAAATTTGATGAAAATCCATCTTTTTCTATTCTTGAGAGTTGGATAACTGCACCTCGATTATTTTTAGCTTCTAAATAAAGTAGAGCTAATGCATAACGACTCTCATAAAAACTATTGTTTTTCAGTTTTGATAACTCAAGCAATGCTATTGCATTTTCATGATGCTCTGCTGCAGTAGATGCGACAGCAGCTAAAAAGAGTGTGTATGAATCCTGTACCTTTAGTTCATCTATTATATGATTATAAAGAGTATATGACTCTTCAAAGTGTTTATCAAAGAGTGAGGCTAAGGCTAAAGCACTTTCTATCTCGTAAGTCTCAGAACTTGTAGTTTCTAGTTCATTTTTAAGTTGCTGTCGTAAGAAATAGAGTCTTCCTATTATTAGGTTCTCTTGTACATATAAGTAACGGGTAATGTAGGGTCCATAATATAAATCTTTGAAACTAAACTCTATATCTTTTAAATAGTTTAAAACACTGAATGCATACTCTTTTGTTTTGAGTTTTGAAAAATGAGAATCGATATATAAGAGATGCGGAAGTATCTCATCTGGAAGAAGTATAGTGAGTGTTTGACTGGCTTTTTTAGCAACTTGCATTTTGTTTAGTTTTAAGGCGATGATTGTGTCAAGTAGAAGATACAAAGGTCTCTGCTTATAATCTTTATCTAACCAATCAACAGCAGAGAGGTAGTTGTTGTTACTTAGAAATAACAGTGTTTTATATAAATCTTTTTCTTCGCTAGCCTCTTCATCATTTACTGCGTTTGTAATTATTGAGCGGATTTTTTTAGAGTCTTTGTTCATAAGTTGACTGGTCATTATCGCATAAATTCCAGAGAGGTAGTTTTTTGCATCTAAATAATATGAACGTAAAAAGTGCTCATTCGCCTTCTTTATATCTCCCATCTGTGCATAGGTTAGGGCTAAGTTGTACTGTAAGATAGAGTGCTTAGGTTGCACTTTTACTAAAGCCTGTAAATCACGGTTTGCATCGCGTATCTTTAAGCTAAGTGCTTTTTTTATAGCCTTTGTTATTCCAATATTTACATTCGATGATGCAGAATTTGTCTTTAGATACTGTTTTGCTGATTGAATATTATCTATATAAATGTTTGCGTTTCCTTTACGAATATAGCTAATAGTTTGGTTGGCATTAAATATTTTATAGGGAGAAAAAGCAAATACTTTCTGATAAATAGTATTTTTTGAATTTAAAATAGTACTTCTATAGTGCTGTTGTGCTTTTTCTACATCAAATAACGAAGCTTTTAATTTTACTTTTATTGGATAGTGTGTATAAACTTCATCTGGATACATGTCGGTAATATTCTTTATCATGTTTGCAGCTTTTTGTGTATGACCTAGTTTGATATTTATAAGACCAAGGGCGAGTTGCGACTTTACAGGTTGAATATTTTTAATTATAGCTTCATCAAAATGATTGATTGCAAGTATAAAATCTCCTACTCTTGCATAGAGTAGTCCTAGACTAAAATCATCTAAATCATTAAAGTTTTTCTCCATTGCCTCAATGGCCATATAGTCATTTTCATAAAGTGCATTTATCTTTGCACTCAAGTTCTTTTGAACGTTTGGATACTCAGAGGAAGTAGAGTTTTTGAGTGAATTTAATGCATTTAAATAATCTTTTTTATAGTAGCTTATAAGTGTGAAGTAATATGAATACAGAGGAGAGTTGACTTCATAAGGCAAATAAGCATATGCAAGGTCAATATAATAATGAAAGCTCTTCTTATCTTTTAGATGTAGTGCACAAACAGCAGCATTTATAGCACTGACACATCTTTTCTCATCGCTTTTAATAGCTTTGGAAAAAGTTTTAAAAGCTTGTTCATATTGTTCGTTTTTAAGTTGGGCAACTCCTAGATTATATTCTGATATCGCTTCGCTGTAGTGTGCTATATCTGCATATAAAGAGAGTGCTTTTTCTTTGGAACCATTAGTATAGAGATAGTTTGCTTTTGCAATCATATTTTCTAATTTACTGGGTTCTACGATAGGAGTGTAAGGCTTTGCAAGTTTTTCATCTAAAAAATCAACATCCAAAAGCATACTCTCTTCTTCTGCTGAAGTTAAATTTAAAAAAGTCACAATGATAATTATAATGAGCACTAAGGCTAAAAAAGCGAAGATGATTGGTTTTTTAAGTGTTGAACCTGATGCTTCTTCTTCATCAATAGCATCTGTTGTATGGGAATCTTCTATAGCTCCACTATCATCAATAATTATTATCTCTTCTTCTAGCTCTGCCATTAAAAACCTTATCTATATTTCTAATTTATTATAGCAAAAATAGTACCTTATCTATATACGCAATAGTTTGAGTGAGGTTAAAGTTTTATAATTCATTAGAATTACTTTTTATACACCAAGTAAATTACACTTATTATAACTATACTTCCATTATAATTTATCCAAAAGGAAACCCTATGTATACAGTATTAATGGAAGAAGAGTGTAGCTGCTTTAAAAAAAGTGAATACACAAATAACAATACATTTGAAACACAACAAGAAGCATATCAGTATGCAAATATTTTAGCTGAGTTTATGAATGAAGAATTCTGCAGTCGACATACTTTTACTTCTCAAATAGCTGAAAATAATCACTTCGTTATAAGAGTTGCACCAAATGCAACAAATGTTTCAGGATGTAGTACAGGTGTATCATGTAATGATGGCTGTGATTCGACTGATGACTGGGCACTTGAAAATACTGAGACAGAAGGTTGTGGTACAGGCTGTGGTTGTTCTTAAATCTTTACCGCATCTAAGTTAGAGTATAATAGTAAATCTTAAAATTAGGAGTCATATCATGACAAAAGAAAACCATGTAAAGTTAGAAGCATTAAGCCCTCAAGGTAAAAATGCTTACGTTAGTGCTAAAGGTCGTATTTTAGAGGCTTTAAGGAAAATGGACCTGTTTGAAGGTGTCTCTTTATCAGATGAAGAGAAAACAACGATTTATGAGTTGCTTAACGAAACAGCATTTTTAATGCAAAGTGAAGAAGATAAGTAAAGAGTGGTTTGCACTCTTTACTTACATGTCTAAATAAGGCTTTAAAACTTCAGGAATATCTATACTTCCATCTTCATTTTGATTATTTTCCATTATAGCTACTAATGTACGACCTACTGCTAGAGAACTTCCGTTTAGTGTGTTTACAAAAACATTTTTCTTTCCATCTTTATATCTTATTTTTGCTCGTCTTGCTTGGAAGTCTCTTGTGTTACTTATTGAGCTTATTTCACGGTATTGATTTTGTCCTGGTAGCCACACTTCGATGTCTGTAGTTTTTGCGGCACCAAAACCTAAGTCACTTGTACAGAGTTGCATTAGTCTATGTGGTAACTCTAGTGCTGTTAAAATATCTGAAGCACACTCTATCATCTCGTTAAAAATAGTATCGCTAGTCTCTGACTTGGTTATACATACTAACTCTACTTTATGAAACTGGTGCTGTCTTATCATACCACGAGTATCACGACCGGCAGCTCCTGCTTCTTTTCTATAACAAGAGGTATAACCTGTCATTTTTATAGGGAGTTTATCATAAGGGATGATTTCACCCTGAAAAAGATTTGTAAGTGGTACTTCAGCAGTAGGAATCAAGAACATGTCTTGTCCTTCTATCTTGTATAAGTCATTTTCAAACTTTGGAAGTTGTCCTGTTCCTTCTAGTGCAGTACGGTTAACCATATGGGGAACACTTACTTCATGATATCCGCGTTTAGAGTTAAAGTTAAGCATAAAGTTTATTAGTGCACGTTCGAGTTTTGCACCCATGTCAAAAGAGACACTAAATCGACTCCCAGATAGTTTTGCCCCGCGTTCAAAGTCTATCCAGTTGTTTTGTTCTGCTAGTTCCCAGTGCTCTTTTGGCTTAAATGTAAACTCTTTAGGTGTAAGAACTTTTTTTATCTCGATGTTGTCATTTTCATCAGTTCCATCAGGAACAGAATCATCAGGCATGTTTGGAACACTCATCGCTAGTGCTTCTAGTATAACTTGAGCTTCGCGTTGGACTTCTAATGCAGCATCAACTTTAAGATTGTTAGCTTCTATGCGTGCTTTTAGCTCATTGATGTCTTTACCTTCGCGTTTGTAAACACCAAACTCTTTACTCATCGCATTACGAGCGGCTTGGAGTTCTTCAAAGGCTACTTTTGCAACTTTAAGAGTCTCGTTTTTTTCTTTTAGGTCACCAAGCAGTTCCGCACTGACACCTTTTCTCATAAGTTTTTTACTTAAACCATCGAAATCTTTTTGTAATAATTTTAAATCTATCATATTTATCCTTGAGTTATGCTAATATATCTTTAGCTACTTGAAATTGGTTTGCTGTCATTAGGTGTATCTTTGGGTGAAGTGCTTTTATCTCATCAAAAAGAGTTTTACTTAGCTCAAACCCTACTTTGTACTCTTCTTCAGCACCACTTTTATTTGCTATGCGAAGTCTCTCTAACCAAATGTGCAGTTCTGAGTTTAGTGATAGGAAAGATTCCGAAAATAAGTTCCGCTTTTTTCTTGTCAGGACAGCACTCTGCATTTGCATTATCACGAAGTTCTAGAAGAAGTTTTGCACTTTCTAAATCATAGACAGGTTGAGTGATGATGCCAATTGCTCCATGCTTTATCTTTTTTTGTATCTTTTTTTGCAGTGTTTTAGGGTTCTTTGCATAAGAGTTTACTACGGCAAATGCAGAAATCTCTTTTGGTTGGTGCTTAAGAGGTTTTCCCGCATAATCCATTCCTGCATTAAATGCAGAGATGATGTCAAGTAAAAGTGTACTATCACCTTCAAAAACACCTTTTGTATGGGGTTGATCACTCATAGTTGCAGGGTCACCAGTGAGAGCTAAAATTGCACGAATGTCCACTTCGTTTGCACCTAAAAGATCGGACTGAAGTGCTATTTTATTTCTATCGCGCATTGCCATCGTTGCTATTACAGGTTTATTGAACCTGTCTTGTAACATTTTAGCTGCAAAAAGTGCATTGTATTTTAGTTTTGCCAAAGGATTGTCAGTAGTTGAAAATCCATCTACATACTTGTCAAGTTCTAACTCCGCAATCTTTTCTATGGTAGGAGCAAAAAGAGGGGAGTGCCCTGGAGTTGTTTCTAGTGTAATATATGTATCATTATTTAACTTTTCTATTAAAGTTTCAAACAAATAAAAGTCCTCGTCAGGGTTTTTAGAGCAACCCTTAGTTATAATATCGCAATTATAACAAAAGAGAGAAGATTTAATGCTAAAACTAGCTGTATTTGATTTTGATTCTACACTTATGGACGGAGAAACGATTGATTTCTTTGCGACCGAGCTTGGAATCGGCGAAAAAGTAGCCAAAATAACTGAAGAAGCGATGAGTGGAAGACTTGATTTTTTTGAGTCTTTGCAACAAAGAGTTGGACTTTTAAAAGGGCTTGACTATTCAGTCGTAGAAAAAATAAGCCAAAACTTGCCTTTCATGCCAGGTGCAAAAGAGACCATAGCTGAGCTTAAACGCAGAGGTTTAACAGTTGTATGTTTCTCCGGTGGGTTTAGAAGTGCTACAGGACATGCAAAGGGTATCTTAGGTTATGATGCAGACTTCTCAAATGTGTTACATGAAAAGAACGGTAAACTTACAGGTTTAGTCGGTGGAGACATGATGTTTTCACATTCTAAAGGTGATATGTTGGAGCGTTTACAAAACATCTTAGGTATAAGCCAAGAAGAAACATTAGTATGTGGTGATGGTGCAAATGACTTGAGTATGTTCGCTCATGCAGGAACTCGCATAGCATTTTGTGCTCGCCCTGTTTTAGAAGCAGAGGCAAACATCATCATAAAAGAGAAAGACCTTACTTTAATATTGGAGAAAATATAATATGTTAGAAAACACAGTGTGGAGACAATACCACAAAGAAAATACATTTAGAGAAAGACTAGCTGAATGCTGCGTTTTAGACTCTATGGACTTGATTTTAGAAGATAAAGAACTCTATGGTATCTTAAAAGCAAAACTTACAAAAAAAGAGTTAAAACTATTTGCTATGGAGAGTGCTAAGATAGATGATGCAAAAATAAAAGAAGAGTTCTCTTATGATGACAAAGAATTTGAGCAAGCAAAGTTTAAACTCTTCAAAAAACTAAAACAAGATAAAACAAGACTTGATTTTAAAGAGTCTTCAAGAGATAGACAAGCGTAACAAAAGAAACCTGAAAGTTAATTTTTTGTCTGAGTGCATAAGATTAATCTATTATTTATATAATTATGTGTAGTATATCAATAGACATATTAAAAACAAAAAGGAAATTAAATGAAAAAAACAACTTCATTATTACTAGCCGCTATGGTAGCTGGGTCAGTTTTCACTACAAGTGCGATGGCTGATGCAAAAAAAGGTCAAAAATACTATCTTAAAAAACTAAAAGTTTGTAAGAAAGATGGTCTTAAAAATGGTGCTGTTTTCGCAACTAAGCATTCACGTCAAGAATGGGCTAGCATTAAAGATGCAGGTAAGCTTCAAGACGAGTGGAAATCAATCTGTTCTCACGGTGTGAAGAAAATTAACAAAATGAAAGAAAAAGATATCAACAATCTTTATGACTTTGTATGGAAATATGCATCTGATGGTGAAGTACCATCTTGTGGTTAATCTCTAACTCTCTATTCTAAGGGCTTTTAGCTCTTAAGGATACTCAAGGTGTCCCCTTGGGTGTCTTCCTTTCTTTTTAAACCTCTTTTTTACTAGATTTTACATTTTCTTAATAACAAATATCTCAATCCCATACTTCCGAGCAATAACATCAAGCCTTTTGAGATACCTCTCATCCTTCCCATCATCCACGATAAGCCCTACAGCAGGTCTCCTTCCTGTCATATGTGCATAGTAAAGAGACTGTCCTATACTCTCAGCCCACTTCTTTGCAAAGTCTACTTCTATGGCATATTCGTTTGTAAGACAATCAACTCTTGTTCTATCGTTAAGCACAACTTCCATCTCACCACCAAGCTTATCACAGAGTTGTGTTTGGTAGTGCTTCTCATGGTACTTTTTCTGAGTAGATGAACAAGCCACAAAGAGAAATGGAATAAGCAAGATAAATATGATTCTCATAAGCATATCTCTAAACCTTTAGAGAGAGTTGTCTGATTCTCTCTTCTAGGGCATCTTCTCTTTGTCGCTTATCAGACTCTCTTATTTCTTCTTCAATAGAGTTGATGATATCTCTTTTGACTGCAGCAACAGCCACTACAGCTTTAGGTGCATTTTTTATAGCACAACCTGTTGCAGTAAATGCCAGCTTAGTAAGAGAAGCCCCAAAGCCAAATATACTGCCTACAACATGCATCTTAGTTTTTCTTTCATCTGCAAGTGTATCAAAACAGCTCCCTAGTTTACGAACACTATCTTCAGCACCATTAAAAAGTTTGTCACAATCATTCATCACTTATCCTTCATATATTTTTGCATAATCAAATCACTCTGAGTATAGAGTCTCTCTTTAGCAAGTATCTTCTCTTTTTTCTCATCTACTACAACACTTTTCTTCTCTATCTTCTCCACTGACTCAAATGGATTTGAAGCTATGTTTACTATGCGAAGCACTCTAAAGAGAATGAGTGCTAAAAGAGTAGGTATAGTTATCCACTTCACAAGTAGCAGTGCATATACAGAAAACCCTGTAGCTACACTTATCAAATCTCCAATCATAAAACTAAAAAGTATCAAAGAGGCTATAAACATAAAGAGCCATATAAAGTGCTTTTTAGCCTTTTTATAAAGAGATGCTGCAAAGATATACTTAAATACTCTAAACATCTTACACCCCTACCAAAAGAGAGATAGCAAGTGCAAACGCAGTACCTTTTGCAAAACCTTGGATACCATTCATCATATCTTCTACTTTTGCAGCAACAAGAGTCTCTATATCTATGTCACTTACTTCGTCTATGTTGATGCCTTTTTCAAAGAGGCGCTCTTTTACCTCTGCATATGCTCTATCTCTTAGTAGAGACTCTAAACTTTTTTTACCTTCTGTGTATGTAGTTTGAATAGTTTCTATCATCACTTACTCCTTATATACCAGTCAAAAGACTGATAGCTATTCCTATGCCTATACCAGCACCCACTTTTTTAGTATCGCTCTTGAGTATCTCCATCTCATCAGCTACAAGAGAGTCAAACTCAGACTCTATGAGTTGCCTGTAGTCTATGCCTTGCTTTTGGAGCTTTTTTATTATGTTGGCTCTGGCGTACTTTTTGGTTTCGGTTTCTATGCTTTGTGTGATTTCTTTAAACATATCTAACTCCTTTTGGGAGGATAGTTACGATAGCATTTTCTCTATATATTGCTCTAAAGTTTTCAAACCCAGGAACTACTATAGGTCTTGCTCTACTGTTAGGGACAACATCCATAAATAGTTTAGTGAGGTATCTCATAGCAAAGTCTACATCCATTGGTGTGTAGCTTGACTTGTTCATGACTCTTTGTAAAAACCTTTGTGCTGCGTGTGATGTGATATGCATTTATAATCTCCTAGTTTAGATAGGAGTATTATATTTGAAGGAGAGGACATATTTTGTCTATATTATAATTAATAGTTTGTTTGATTCATGTATTTTATCAAAATCACATCTGAAGTTCTTAACATTATTTTATGCCCATAGATATATTTAGATAAAGTAGTGAACTCTCTCTGCTCTTCTGGATTATCGCTATTTTTGAATTTAACAAACTTCTCAACAAATATTGTACTTTTAGAGAAGTTTACAGTGATTTTTAAGATGATAATTAGTAGAAATCCAGTAAAAGCATAAAATAATGTCAAAAGTGATTCTTCTTTAGCGTCTAACACCAACAGTGAAACAACCAAAGAGTAAAATGATAATAAAATAAGTAAAATCACAAAAATCGAACGATACCTTTGACTCTCAGCACTTACTAACACCTGATAGTCGTAATCCTCTACAGTAGTGATATCTATATTTAGATGCTTTAGAACTTCTTCTGTCTGCTTTATCGCCCTGTTTTCAATAACTCTCTCTAATCCTGAAAAGATTTTATGCCTAATAGACTTGTACATTGTTCTTAGTTTATTCATGGGTAATGCTCCTGTAATTGAGTACATATTCTACAAGAAGCATTAGTCGTATTTTGTCTGTAAAGTTATTTTTAATAAAAATTAAGAATTTAAATTGTTTAGATATAATTCATTAAAATTAACTATGGACAGAATATGGTTATAAAAGTATATAAAATACGATAATTTAAAAGTTTAAGGAAAGAAATATGGGTGATTGGGAAGATGTATTTGGAAGTCAAATAAGCCTAGATGATTTAAAAGATGGAGGTCCTTGTGATGATATATGGGAACAAAAAAAAGAATTAAGAGAAGAATATGAAGAGGATCTAAGAAAAGGTAAGTTTTCTGACCCAAAACCTTATCATAATAGTAAAATTCATAAAATTGGATTTAATAATTTTAAACCTTTTGGAGAGAAACTACAAACTTTCTCTAAAAAACCTATTACCTTAATATATGGTCCGAATAGTATTGGTAAATCAAGTTTTATACACATGAATGCATACAGTAGATATATGCATAAGACTAAAAATTTAAATTTACTACAAACAGATATGTTTGGTGACAATATTAACCTAGGTGGATTTTCAAAATTTATTCATAAGAGAGATAAAAGTAAAAAACTAACTCTTGAGTATGAGTTTGAAGACTGTAGTGAAGCAATTATTGATTATTTAGATATTAATCAAAACATTTCAGAGGATATGTTGAAAGCTCTTGAAAGTTTTTCTATTTCTGAAATAGAAACTATAATAAGGACATCTGATAAATATATATTTGAAGTATTTACAGATGCAAATATTGTACAAAGCACAAGTTTTATTCGCTCACCAATAGATGGATATGGAAGTGGTGTAAAGGTCAAAAAAGAACCTGACTACGAGAAACAAATAGAGCTTTTACGAGTAAAAAGAAGAAGTAACGGCCTTTGTAATACAATTTACCAAAAAGAGATAGATTTATCAAAAATTAAGATATCACAAAAATTATTGGAGAAATCCTATGTTTTTTCAGGCCATTATACAGTGGTTACTGAAGGCGACAGTAATCTTAATACATGTAATATAAATAGGATGAAGCATCATGTTTTTTTAGATAAAAACAGGAAGTTTATTAACGAAGATACAAAAAATCATTTTATTTCAGATGTGCTAATTCCATTGTATATAAATCAAGCAAAACTGCTTTGTATAAAAGCTTATTCCATTTGTGGAAAATTTTCAGATATTGAGATTACTGAAGTAGCAAAAAAGACAAAAGAAATCATTCTAGATTTACTTTCTGATATGCAGTTCTTGTCATCTTTGCAAAGTATTAATGTTTCATTGAAAATTTCTGCAAATCTTATGTATGAATTCGAAACAGATAAAATAGTAGTATCTGATGTTTCCTATTTTATAGAAAATGAACTTTTTGATCATATAAAATCTGGTGTCGAGTATTCTGAAAGTAAAATAATGAAACAAATGAACCATTATAAAAGACAGTCAAAGATTCAAGGGTGGATGGGTTCCATGGAAGACTTTAGTTATAAAGTCCCTAATATTTTTGAAAATATATCCACTAAATTATTTAATAAAATATATAAACAACCAAACTATTCGATAGTAGGAAACAGCAGATCGGGATACCATAAAAACAATTTTCATGAATCCTCAGTAGATATATTATTCTTATCTTTTAAATCAGGATACGATAATCTAATAGGTGCTTTCAATGATATGCTTGGATTAGATGAGATGCAGTACATTGGTCCCCTCAGGTTTTATCCTGAACGTGACAGTACTTTTAAAGAACTAGATTCTGATGAATCA
>Ga0256840_1001897_pt1 | contig 18935 bp, 16 predicted proteins | sample 355202metaG_FD_185969 | JGI IMG/M metagenome (GOLD analysis project Ga0256840, IMG submission 185969) | Hydrothermal vent microbial communities from Mid Atlantic Ridge, Atlantic Ocean - 355-202 | ecosystem: Environmental > Aquatic > Marine > Hydrothermal vents | place: Atlantic Ocean: Mid...
AAATATACAGAAATTAAATTAATAAGTCAATAAAAAAATTTTGTGTAATTAATATTTACGTGTTTGGTTTTTTTAGTGTAAATATTACTTACGGTTAATAAATTGTCCACACTTACTTTTAAGACCTTGTGGTTTTAGGTCTAAACATTGCAACGTTATATTTTATAGATTTGTTAAAATCTACTTTTTACTGTTGTTATACTGTGTTTATAAAATACAGCACGGTTTATTTTGAGGAAATTTTTTTTAAAAATTAATAAAGTCCATAGCATACTCTAATAATTACACACCAAATATAAAGCGTTATATGTTTTGTGCTTATTCCTTTTTGGCATATTTTAATGCTTTTTTTGCATATTGATAAAATTTAGTAGCTTTGTAAGCAAATCAAAAAGAAAATGAATGCAATAGTAGGCAATAAAATTAAGGTATTACGCAAACAAAAAGGCTTATCGCAAGAAGAGGTAGCAGATCATTTACATATATCGCAATCTACTTATGCTCGCATTGAAAACGGTGAGCGTGGTTCGTGGGCGAATTATATCGTGCCTATTAGCAATTTATTTGGTGTACAACCCGAAGAATTATTAAAACAAGATAATATTCATATTGAAACCATAGAGACTAACGGTGCCGTATATAATATGGGTACGGTTAATCAATTATCTGAAAAATTGATTACTCAATATGAAGAACGTTTAAAAGAAAAAGACAAACTCATTGCATTGCTAGAAAAAACCATACAAGATTTAAAGTCTTCTTTTACAGATAAATAGTAAAAATAAAAAGGATTTATATGCTTTAAATATCACCCTTTACTCCGTTCACCAACAAAATAATCGTGTTTGTTTTGAAAAAGCACGTTAAACGTGGTTAAGCTACCATAAATTCTGGTGATGTATTGTTGTAAATCTACTTTTTCTTGGTCGTCTAAATTTTTGGAAGCATTTATTTTTTGTTCCATTACTCTAATACGATCACGCACCATTACTATTTTATGAAAAAAAGTATCTATAGGAATTTCTTTGGATTTTAAATTAGTGTCTTTTGGTTCTAAAATCAGTTTTCCGCCTTTAAATTTTTCTGCAATTGGTGAAACAGGCGAAATATCGCTCCATTTTTGCAAAATTTGTTTTAAAGATTTTTCCACTTCGTATAAACTTACGGCATCAATATCGTCGTAATCTAAGGCTTCGATAATTTCAAAATCGGCATCTAAATCGATGGTTTCTAATCCTTTTTCTATAAATGTTACCCAATAATGGCGATCGGTTAGGTTGGTAATTACGCCAATACCAAATTCCGGGTGATTAATTCTGGAACCTATTCCTAATAACTTCATAATATTGTTTTTTTTAATGGCTAAACACATACACACCAAACAGTACAACACCAAAATAAACAGCAATGGTCATTGCTCCGGCATAATCTTTTGCAATTCGTTGTCCGAAAAGCAAAGCCAATAAAACTTTTGCCGAAACGATTAAAGCAAGTAAACCGTAAAACGTGTTTTGATTGGCTAAAATTTGATAAATACCGATAAGTGCCATAATACCGGCAATTACTTCCGCGAAAGCGATAATAGCAAGCAGAAATGTACTGTATTTGTTTAAAAAAGTTTTTTCAAAAACCGATTTTATATACGCAACATTTCCTTTCCAGTCGGTTATTTTGTCTATTCCGGATTGTAAAAAAGTGATTAATACAAAAACCAAAACCAATATTTCGGTTGTATATTTGGTACTTGATTGAATAAAAGATTCCATAAGATTTGTTTGATGTGTTTTCACCACAAAGGTATTAAATATTTTACGTTTATCAATTGTGAACAGGCAATTGTCAAATATTTTGGATTTCCGGTTTTAATTTTTGTACTTTTATATCAAAATTATGTAAAATGAAAAAAAACACCTTTTATTTCCTTTTTTTAATAGCTGTAATTATGCAGTTTACTTCGTGTAAAACGAAAAATAATACTGATAACAACAATTTATTTAAATACCGAAAATACATTTCTTATACTACTTCCGGAGTTGTTTCTGCCACAGAACCGATAAAAATTGTCTTGGCAAAAGATGTCGAAAAATTAGAGCCTCATCAAGAAATAAAAAACAATATTCTTACGATAAGTCCTTCCGTTACCGGAAAAATACAACTTAATAATAAACGAACCCTTATTTTTAAACCTGAAAAACCCTTAAAACAAAATACCGAATATACCGTAACATTAAAACTGAACAAACTTTTTAATACCGAGAAAAATTTTAAAAATTATACTTTTTCCTTTAAAACTTTAGAGCAAAATTTTACGATTAACACCGGTGATTTACAATCGTATTCTAAAAATTTTCAATTCCTTAACGGAAATATTAAACTTGCAGATAATGCGTCTTTGGATAAAGTTAAAAAGATAATCGAAGCATCACAGAACGGCAAAAAATTACCCGTAAAATGGGAAGAAAATACAATTTTATCACGTAATTATTCCTTTAAAATTGATAGTATTAAACGTTTTGACGAAGATTCAAAAGTAACGATAAAATGGAACGGTAAATCTATAAATGCCAACAATAGCGGAGAAAAGGAAATCACTATTTTAGGTAAAAATAAATTTTCGGTAGTAAAAATAAGTGTAGAACATTCGCCGGAATTGCATCTTAAAATTAACTTTTCCGATCCGTTAAAAAAACAACAAAATTTTGATGGTTTGGTTACTTTGGAAAAAGCAAAAGAATTAAAATATATTGTAGATGGAAATGTACTAAATGTCTATCCTAAAAATAGAATTGTTGGTAATGTAACCCTTGAAATTCATAAAGGAATTAAAAGTGAAGACAACAACAAATTACTCAAATCAATTACCGAAATAGTTACTTTCGAGCAATTAAAACCACAGATAGAATTACTTAGCAATGGTGTTATTTTACCTAATTCCAACAATCTTAAAATAAATTTTAAAGCGGTTAATCTTAAAGCCGTAGATGTAACGGTTATTAAAATTTACGAAAAAAATGTACTTCAATTTTTACAAAATAATGATTTAGATGCGGGCAATAAATGGAATATTAGGCAAGTAGGAAGAAGAATCGCCAAAAAAACCATTCCTTTGGTTAAAGATGCTCTTACAAACGACGGAAAATTTAAAGTTTACGCCATTGATTTAAGCAAAATTATTAAAACCGATCCGGGAAGTATTTATAGAGTAGAATTTTCCATTAAAAAAGAATATAGTTTATATTCATGCGATGGTTCGGAAATAATAACAAATTCTGATGAAGATGAATATTACGAAGATGATTATTATTACGATGAAACGGCAAACTATTCCGCCGAAGAAGCAAAAGATTTAGACGAACGCGAAGAACAATATTGGGATAATCTAATTTACAATTATCGCAATAATTATTATCCTTGGAGTGATCGCGAAAATCCGTGTAAAAAAGGATATTATGATAATGAAGACCGTGTTGTTGCTCAAAATATTTTAGCATCTAACCTTGGTGTAATTGTTAAAAAAGGACAAAACAAAGAATACCATATTGTTGTAAATGATATTTTAACCACCAAACCTTTGGCAAATGTAAAAACAACAATTTACAATTACCAACAGCACGAAATTGCATCAACAAAAACCGATAAAGACGGATTTGCTGTAATTAATCAAAATAAAAACGCTTATTTCGCTATTGTAACAGACGGTCAAAGTACTTCTTATCTTAAATTAGATGAAGGAAAAACGCTTTCGCTGAGTAAGTTTAACGTTTCCGGAAAACAAATCAAAAAAGGATTGCAAGGTTTTATTTACGGTGAGCGAGGAGTTTGGCGTCCTGGAGATACGATTCATCTAAATTTTATTTTAAACGATAAACAAAATCCGTTACCAAAAAATCATCCTGTTAAATTAGAAATTACCGATGCCAGACAAAAATTAACATACAAACAAGTGCAAACACGCGGAAAAAATGGTTTATATCGTTTTGATGTGCCAACTAATAATACAGCACCAACAGGAAATTGGCAAGCAACCGTTAGTGTTGGAGGAGCTGTTTTTACTAAAAATTTAAAAGTAGAAACGATTAAACCAAATCGCTTAAAACTTAAAATTGACATAAAAGATAAAGTCTTGCACGCTAAAAAACCAATTGCAGGAAAACTAATTGTAAAATGGCTTCACGGAGCTCCGGCAAGAAATTTAAAAGCAGACATTAAGGTAAAATTTACCGAAAGTAATATTTCTTTTAAAGGATTTGAAAAATATGTTTTTAAAGATCCTATTAAAAAATTTAATAGTGAAGAAATAACTGTTTTTGATGGTAAATTAGATGATAACGGTGAGGCTGTTTTTAGTAAAAAAGTAAACTTACAAGGCAAAGCTCCCGGAATGTTAAAAGCAAGTTTTTTAACCAGAGCTTTTGAAAAAGGAGGCGATTTTTCTATGGATGTTTTTACTAAAAAATATGCTCCTTATATCTCATTTGTTGGTTTAAAATCACCAAAGGAACAAGCTTACGGTTCATTTTATACTAATGAAGATGTGCCTTTTGAGGTGGTTACGGTAGATGATCAAGGAAATCCGATAAAACGAAATAATCTCGAGGTTAAAATCTATCAGATAAAATGGCGTTGGTGGTGGAGTTCTTCGTATGATGATTTGGCTTCGTATGTTAGTAATCACTATAATAGTTTGTATAAATCGTTTAAAATAAACACCAATAAAAACGGAAAAGCAAGTTTTAATGTTCGTGTAGATGAACACGATGATTATTATGGCGGACGTTATTTAATTCGCATTTATGATCCAAAAAGTGGTCATGCAACCGGAAGAACAGCATATTTTTATCGCGATTGGTGGAAAAGACAAGCTAATGATGACCCGGAAGCTTCTAAAATGTTGGTATTTACTTCCGATAAAGATAAATATGAAGTAGGTGAAACAGCAAAAATTTCTTTTCCGAGTGGCACCGAAGGTCGTGCTTTAATTTCGGTTGAAAACGGAAGTAATGTCTTGCTCAAAAAATGGGTAAAAACGAAAAAAGGACAAACCACAGCTACTTTTGAAATCACCAAAGAAATGGCTCCAAATGTGTTTGTAAATATTTCGTTATTGCAACCTCACGCACAGGTAGAAAATAATTTACCATTGCGTTTGTACGGAATTTTACCTCTTAATATAGAGAACAAAAATACCAAGTTAGAACCGCTAATCGATATGCCAAACAGTTTAAAACCGGAACAAAATTTTACGGTAAAAGTTAGTGAAAAAAACGGTAAAAAAATGACTTACACTATTGCTGTGGTCGATGAAGGCTTACTGGATTTAACACGTTTTAAAACACCAAATCCGTGGAATGAGTTTTATAAAAAACAGGCTCTTGGTGTTAAAACTTGGGATTTATACGATTATGTTATCGGTGCTTACACAGGTAGCGTAGAACAAGTATATGCTATTGGTGGAGATGCCGAACTCCAAGGTAAAAAAGCCAAAAAAGCCAATCGTTTTAAACCGGTTGTTATGGTTTTAGGTCCCTTTACGCTCAATAAAAATAAAAGTAGAAGCCATATTATAAAAATGCCTAAATACATAGGTTCGGTAAGAACTATGGTAGTTGCCGAAAATAGAGAAAATATTGCTTATGGAGCAACAGAAAAAACAACTCCTGTAAAAAAACCGTTAATGGTCTTAGCTTCTTTGCCAAGAAAATTGAGTCCCGGAGAAAAGGTAACTTTACCTGTAACCGTTTTTGCTATGGAAAATAAAGTAAAAAACGCTATAATTTCGCTTAAATTAAGCAAAGGAATAAAGGTTATAGGCGATAAAACAAAACGCATTTCTTTTAAACAACCGGACGAGAAAATGGTGTATTTTAATTTAGATGTTTCCGAAGCAAAAGGAATCGGTAAAATTGAAGTTATCGCTAGCGGAAATGGTGAAAAATCAAGTTATGAAGTAGAAATTGATGTGGTAAATCCTAATCCGATTACTACCAAAGCAATTGATGTGGTTTTAGAGTCAAATCAAACACAAATAGTTGATTTTGCGATATTTGGAATTAAAGGAAGTAATTTTGCAATAGTAGAATTTTCTACTTTGCCTCCAATGAATTTTACCGAACGATTGCAATATCTAATTCAATATCCTCACGGATGTGTAGAACAAACAACGTCGAGTGTTTTTCCACAATTGTATTTTTCAGATATTTTTGATATTCCTGTACAAAGAAAACAAGAAATTCAAGAAAACATAAAAGCCGGAATTAAAAAATTAGGTGATTTTCAAACTACAAACGGTGGTTTAAGCTATTGGAGAGGTTTAAATTATGCCGATGATTGGGGAACGTCTTATGCTGGTCATTTTATGATTGAGGCAGAGAAAAAAGGCTATGTTTTACCGCTTACTTTTATGAGTAATTGGTTGCGATACCAGCAAGAAGCCGCTAAAAATTGGCGAATACACTCGCGTTATAATAATAGCTTACCTCAAGCGTATCGATTATATACTTTGGCATTAGCAGGTCATCCGGATTTGTCTTCTATGAATCGCTTACGCGAAGAAAATTTATCTAATGAAGCAAAATTACACCTTGCAGTAGCATATGCTTTGGCAGGACAACAAGAAATTGCTACAAGATTGGTAAATACCGCAAATATCGATTTTAAACCATATAAATACGATTATTACACCTATGGTTCTGTAGATAGAAATCGTGCAATGGCTTTAGAAACTTATGTAATTACCAATGCAGATAAACAAAAAAGCTTAAAACTGGCAAAAGACATCGCAAAACGATTGTCAAGTAAAGAATGGATGAGTACACAAACTACGGCATATTCGCTTTATGCAATGGTTAAAATGGTTGAAAAAAATGGAGGAAAAGGAGTAAACGTTCAATTTACGGTAAACAATTCGGGTAACGAAAAAATAAATACAAAAAAATCTGTTGCCGAAAGAAAATTAAATATCAAGACCGGTGCTAATTCAATAGCATTACAAAATAAAGGAAATAATACGGTATTTGTGCGTGTTTTAAATTCGGGTATTTTGCCTTTGGGCGAAGAAATTCCGGTTCAACGCGGATTGAATGTTCGTGTAAGTTATTTGGATGCTAATGGTAATAAAATGGAAGTTTCCAAATTAAAACAAGGAATCGATTTTATGGCTCAAGTAACGGTGGAAAATACTACAGGAAATTTTGTGGATAATATTGCATTAACCGAAATTTTTCCATCAGGTTGGGAAATTGTAAATACGCGATTTACCGATTTTGGTAATGTGAAATCGAGTAAAGCGACTTTTACTGATATTAGAGATGATCGCGTTAATTTTTATTTTGATTTAGATGCAAGAAAAAGTAAAACTTTTAATGTGTTGTTAAATGCTTCATATCTTGGTAAATATTATTTGTATGGTGTTCAAGCCGAAGCAATGTATGATAATGATTACTTAACCAGAACCAAAGGCAAATGGATTGAAGTTGTTAATTAAACGTTAAAATAAAATAGAAATGTAACAAAATACTTAAATTAACGTCTTATTGGTAAGGAAATAATTTTTTCTTTAAGTTAGTTAATTTTTTCGGAAACGCCTTACGATACTTTTGCAAGGCGTTTTTGAGTTTAAGGTAGTAACTAAAAAAATCTTGCAATTAAATATGTTTAGATATAAGTTTTTAGAATATTCAATTAGAAATAGCCAATTCATTAATTTTCCGAAAAATGTTAATTCTACTTTAAATAATTGTTATTTATAAAGATAATTTATTTTTTTATTGATTATTTTTCTACATTTGCAACTAACAACTATAATTTTTTAAGAGAATGAATATTCTCTTGTTTTAATTTTTTTTCATGAAAAAAAGTATCTTTTTCGCTCTTGTTTTATCTTTTTCCTTAACTGTATTTTCTCAGATAAATTTATTGCATGAAGCAGGTGTTATTGCAGGACCTGTATCTATGCAAACCGATTTTGGTGAGAGACACCATTTTCCTAGTTCTGTATTAAATATTGGTTATGGTGTTGGATTGGTTTATTACATTAGTGTTGATCCAAATAGAATGCGGTGGAATCAAAGAGGAGATTATTTGCAAAATCATCTTAAATTACGGTTCGAATTATCGTATATGCAAGATAAATTAATTCAACGAGGTAGATATATAGAAGGAAATTCTGTTCAAGCAGCTTTGTTAAAAGGGATTGTGGCAAACCCTAGACTATTTAATGCAGGAGCTCAGATACAATTTAGTGTTTTTAGTGCTTCTGATTTTAAGAGTTGGGAACCTTATTTTAGTCTTGGAGGTATGTTTACTTCTTACAAACCACAATTAGAATCTTTATTAGGTGATATCGAAACAAATCCATCGCTTATCCCAAATGCGTATATAAACGGAATTCACAATGATGGTGGATCAGCAGGTTCTCTAGTTTTAGGAGCCGGAACGACGTATACCACAAATAATAATTTAAAATTAATATTTGATTTTAGATGGCAGCGTTTTCTTGCCGATGATATCGATGGCTTAACACCTTTGATCTCAGCAAATAAATATAACGACTGGTTGTTCTTTCTAAATGTTGGTGTTGCTTTTAAATTGAATTAGCTATTGTTTGTTCAAAATATGTTTTTTCAATCCATTCTCTGTGATTTGGATGTGCAATATTTATAAGAGATTGTGTTCGTTGTTTGATGGTTTTCCCGTATAAATCGGCTACACCATATTCGGTTACAACATAATGGATGTGAGCTCTGGTGGTTACTACTCCTGCTCCTTTTTTTAAGAATGGTACAATACGGCTAATTCCTTTTTTTGTTTGCGAAGGCATTGCAATGATGGCTTTTCCTCCTTCACTTAAAGAAGCTCCTCTAATAAAATCCATTTGTCCGCCAACGCCCGAATATAATTTCGTACCAATAGAATCGGCACAAACTTGACCAGTAACATCAATTTCAATAGCCGAATTTATTGCAACCATTTTTGGGTTTTGTCTAATGATGGCAACATCATTTACAAAATCGGATGTTCGCATTTCTACAAATGGATTGTCATTTACATAATCGTATAATTTTTTGGTTCCCATTAAAAAAGTTGCCATTGCTCTTCCGGGATTTATTCCTTTTTTATTTCCGTTTATTACATCTTTTAGAATTAAATCAATTACACCATCGGAAAACATTTCGGTATGCAATCCTAAATTTTTATGGTTAGTTAGTTTAGATAATACAGCATTAGGGATACTTCCAATTCCCATTTGTAATGTTGCACCATCATCAATTAATTCGGCTATATAATCGCCGATTTTTTGTTCTATTTTATTTGGTTTTGGTAATATGTGTTCATGTATAGGTGAATCGTGTTCTACAAAGATATCCAATTCTGATATATGGATAATTCCGTCTCCATGTGTTCTTGGCATATTCGGATTTATTTGTGCAATTACATGTTTGGCATTGTCAATTGCAGCCAAAGTAGCTTCTACCGAGACGCCAAGCGAACAGTAACCATGTCTATCCGGAGGTGACACTTGGATAAAAGCAACATCGATAGGAACGATATTTCGTTTAAATAAAATAGGTAATTCACTTAAAAAAACCGGTGTGTAAGAGCCGTTTCCGGCTTGTATGGTGTGTCTTACGTTTTTTCCGATAAAATAAGAATTTACATGAAAACTGTCTTTGTATTTTATATCTGCGTAAGGAGCGTTTCCTTCGGTATGTAAATGTGAGATTTCTACATTTTTTAATTCACGGTGTCTTTGTGTTAGAGCATCAATTAAAATTTGAGGATCTGCGGCTGCTGCTTGAATGTAAATTCTATCGTTGTTTTTTATGATTTTTACGGCCTCTTCTGCGGAAACGGATTTGTACATTATCTTTTTTTGCAAAGATAGAAGTATCCTTAAATATAAAAACTGCTATTTGTCAGTAATTACAAATAGCAGTTTTTAAAAAGTAATTTTAAAATTTCTTAAAATTTAGCGTTAAATCCTAAACCAAAAGCTTCTCTAATTTGAAAAGCTTTGATGGTATTGTCATCATAAATAGCTTGAAATACTAAATTTGTAGAAATGTATTTATTTACTTTCATAACTAAATTCATCGTATAATCAATATCTACATTTTGAGGATTGTCTAGATAATTACTATATAGACCTAATAAGTTTTCCAAAGAAACATTTTTCATTAAATCTACTTTATAGTATCCCCTTAATGATGCTCCTAATTCTAATGCTGTCGTTTTTCCCGGATCTGTACCAAAAGATCCTGCAAATTCATCGTGAACGATAATATATTTTGCTGCAGCAGGAGAGATGTTTACGTGTAAGTTATCGGATTTTTTCCATAACATACCCGGACCTGCTTGAAAATATGCAGGAGAAAAGAAATGAGATGTTTTAACACCGGTGTCTTTATCAAAACCGGAATCCATTTGAGTTTTCATGTTAAAGTAAAAAGAGTAATACCATAATCCTTTTGCTTTTTTACCTAATAATGAGTTGAATTCTAAACGGTCGTTAGATTTTGTAAAACGATCATCACCATCATTTTTAATAGCACCGTAATCGAAGATAAATTTGTTATCCCATACTAAATCTCCTTTTACTAAATTAAAATCATAGTTAATTAAGGCATTAGCCATAAGGTTAGAGATACCTCCACCTGTCCATTCGTTGTTAAAAGCTGATTGATTAAAAGTAATAGCCATATTACCTCCTTTTGTCCAACCATCTTTTACTCCTTCTTTTTTGTCTTGTGCAAAGACTATTGTTACTGTTAACAATAATACAATTGCAAATGTCAATTTTTTCATTTTTGTTTCTTTTAAATTATTTTTTTGCGGTTGCAAATGTAAGCTATTTTTTTAATATATAAAACACTATAAATCAACCATATATATTTGAGTGTTTTTTTGATTATTTTAATTTGACATTTCTCATACTTTTTTTAAATGAAAAATTGTAATTTTGACACATGCTTACAAATGCAAGTAAATATGCGATACGCTCAGTGCTTTTTTTGGCACAAAACTCTAACATTGATAAAAAATATGGAGCGAAGTATATTGCCGACGAATTAGATATTCCGGTTCATTTTATTGCGAAGTTACTTCAACCATTAGTTAAAAAAGGAATAATATCTTCTTTAAAAGGACCAAATGGTGGTTTTTATTTTACTCCCGATAACGGAAAATTTAAAGTTTGTGATATTATTGAGGTTATCGAAGGAAAGAACATCTTTGATTCTTGTTTTTTAGGATTGCCTAAATGTGGTGACTCTAATCCTTGTCCGGTACATCATATTGTTGCACCTTTTAAATCTGAATTATTAAAAAAATTCAACATGTCTTTAAATGAGTTTAAAGAAGATATGGATAATTTAGGAACATTTTTAACTTTACCTACAAAAAAATAAAAATTGATAAATATCATATTATAATATTGGAGCATCTTGTATATTTGTAGATATAAAAGATAATTTAGTCTTTTATTTAATTTTAACCAAATCTATAATTTATGTTATCAAAAAAACAAGCACGTGCATTTTTTTTAGTAGGAACATTGGTTACGTTTATGATTTTCATATTCTTAACTATTTATTCCTTATCTAAAGCACAAGATCAATCACATGCAGAGAATATTACTCCGGCAGTTGTCCGTGGTAAAAAACTCTGGGAAAAAAACAATTGTATGGGTTGTCATACTTTGATGGGAGAAGGTGGATATTACGCACCTGAATTAACAAAAATAGTAGAGCGAAGAGGTGATGCTTATATTAAAGCAGCTTTAATGTCTAAAACTCCGTGGCAAGTTCATGGTAGAAAAATGGTAGCTTACGGGATGACCGAACAAGAAGCAAACGATATGGTAGCATTTTTTACATGGATAGGTAATATCGATTTAAACGGATTTGAACGCGTTGTTTCTCCATTAGCAAAAGATAAAGTAACTAACTAAATAAAAATATTATGAAATATAAATCACAAAAAGTAGCGTATTGGTTTTTTGCCTTATCAATGCTATTGTTATTCTTACAACTTGTTTATGGATTTATCATGGGATTTGCTCATGCAGGTTTAGATGGTTTACATCCATGGATTCCTTTTAACACCGCAAAAGCGGTTCATACTAATTTATTAGTAGTTTGGTTGCTTTCCGGATTTATGGGAGCTGCGTATTATATTATTCCGGAAGAAGCTCAACATGAATTAGTTAGTGTAAAATTAGCGTATGTACAATTAATTTCTTTAGCTCTTGTAGGTGTTGTAGCAATTATTGGATACCATTTTAATTACTGGGAAGGGCGTAAATTTTTAGAAATACCAAGACCTTTAGATTATTTGGTAGTAGTTAATGTGTTGTTGTTTTTAGGGATTATCCTTTTAACTTTATGGAAAGGAAAACGTAAAACAACAACAGCTTTAGTATTATCTATGGGATTATTATTTGCAGCACTTTTGTATTTACCGGGAATGATTTTCTTTGATAGTCAAGTGTTAGATTCGTTTTTTAGATGGTGGGTTGTTCATTTATGGGTAGAAGGTGTTTGGGAATTGATAATGGGAGGTATCTTATCATTTTTGTTGATTAAACTTACCGGAGTCGATAGAGAAGTTATCGAAAAATGGTTATATGTTATTGTAGGATTAACTTTTTTATCCGGTATTTTAGGTACAGGACACCATTATTATTATATAGGTGTAAATAAAATTTGGTTAATTGTTGGAGGTATATTCTCAGCATTAGAACCTTTAGCATTTTTAGCAATGGCTTTATTTGCCATTAATATGTACCGAAAAGGAGAAAAAAAACACCCAAATAAAATTGCATTAATGTGGACTATTGGTTCTGCAATCGTTTCTTTTATTGGAGCAGGTTTACTAGGTTTTGCACATACTTTACCACAAACAAATTTATACACACACGGAACATTAGTTACCGCAATGCATGGACATCTTGCGTTTTGGGGAGCTTATGCTATGATAGTATTTGCAATAATTAGTTATTCGTTGCCAAATATGACAGGACGTAAATTTTATGATAGTGTTATGGGTAGAATGGCTTTTTGGTTATCTAATATTGGTATGCTAGGGATGACAGTTGCCTTTGGTGTTGCAGGTGTCGCTCAAGTTTATTTAGAACGTAAAATGAAATTAAATTTCATGGATGTACAAAAAGATATTGAAGTACATTTTTGGGTATTAATCATTATGGCAACTTTGTTTTCTACCGGAATTATTCTTTATATGATTGAGTTTTGGCGTCATGGATTGCCAAATGATGAAGCCTTAGAAGTAAATTCGTAATATTTTTTACTGTTTTAAGTTAGTAATATTTATTTGTCGGAGTTAAGTTTATAGAATTTAACTCCGACCCTTTTTGTAATTTAGTATAAAGATAAAAAATGAATTCAACATATTATCACGAAGTAGGAAAAGAAGTCGCTGTTTTTGAACACACTTACGCAAATAAATTACCTTTTTTATTAAAAGGTCCAACAGGAACAGGGAAATCTAGATTTATCGAATTTATGGCAAATAAATTAGATAAAAAACTAATAACCATCGCTTGTCATGAAGAAACTTCGTCAACCGATTTAATAGGAAGGTACATCATTAAAGGAGCAGAAGCTGTTTGGATTGACGGACCACTTACTAAAGCTGTAAAAGAAGGTGCAATTATCTATTTAGATGAAATTGCCGAAGCAAGGCCGGATGTTATTGTAGCAATTCATTCATTAACCGATCATAGACGCGAATTATATATTGATAAATTAGGAAAAATAATTAAAGCTCATAACGATTTTATGCTTGTTGCATCTTTTAATCCCGGATATCAAAAAGGGTTTAAAGAATTAAAACCCTCTACAAAACAGCGTTTTATTTCATTAAGTTTTAATTATCCTGAAAATAAAATAGAAACTGAAATATTGATAAACGAAACAAAAATTGATAAATCAACAGCCAAAAAACTGGTAAATATAGCTACTAAAATTAGAAATTTAACCGAGTTAGGTTTAACCGAGACTGTTTCGACAAGATTATTAGTAGATGCAGCAAAATTGATTCGTTCCGGTTTGCCAAAACGATTATCTGTTGAGGTTGCCATTGTAGAGCCATTAACCGATGATATAGAAATTATTGAAGCGTTACGTGATTTGTGTAATCTTTTGATTTAGGATTCAGTTTGCAGTTGGCTGTATTCAGTTATCAGTATTCAGTTATCAGTTTGCGGTGTTTCGTTAGCGGTGTTCAGTAGGTGGTTTTGGAATATAATAGAAGACGGAATAGATGGTTTTCCAAAAAAGAATTATATTTAATCTAAAAAACATGGGATTTAGAACTTTAATTGCGTATAAAAAAGCCTTCGATTTATCTATGGAATTTTTTAAAATTTCAAAATCTTTTCCTAAAGAAGAAATATATTCTTTAACAGATCAGATTAGAAGATCTTCACGTTCGGTTTGTATTAATTTAGCAGAAGGTTATAGAAAAAGAACTTATCCAAAACATTTTTACAGTAAATTAACAGATGCAGATTCTGAAAATTCTGAAACTTTAGGTTGGCTTGAATTTGCACTTGCTTGTAATTACATTTCAAAGGAAGTAAAAAATAATTTGGAAATAAAAAATATTGAAATAGGAAAACTCTTAAATTATATGATGAATAATTTAGATCGATTTCGTTAGAGGTGTTTTGTTTTTAGTACTCAGTATTCAGTATTCAGTATTCAGTGTTCAGTATTCAGTGTTCAGTATTCAGTATTCAGTACTCAGTTTTCAGTATTCAGTATTGAGTACTCTGTGAAATTGCCAACTGCCAACTGAACACTGCCAACTGATGACTGCCAACTGAACACTGAACACTGAAAACCGCCAAATGAAAACTAAAGACTAAAGACTAAAAAAATCACATTAAATAAAAAATGGCACTAGACGAATACTTATACGGAAAAATTTCAAACTTTTTTAAATCCAAAAAAAGAGAAGCTGTTTTTGAAAATGCAAGTACTGTAAAACTAGACGAAATAAAACAACGTTTAATTATTTTCGCTCGTGCAGTTACAGGAAATCCGATAAGTATTTACATAGCAGAACGGGAAGGTGGCTATAAAAACAATAACTTTTTTTTGCCGGAATATTTTAATGAATTTCAAGATAGAGAAGATAATTTGTCTTTTTATTTGTTTAGAGTTTTGTATTTGTCTGTTCAAAAAAATCTTAATATTAATTGGCAAGAAGGAATAGACCATCCTTTGGAAGAAAGTCGTAAAAAAGCACTGGAATCTTCCAATTTAATTGTAAAAAAACTTTTTAAACAATTTCCGCTTACCAAAGAAATTCATCATAATTTAATCGTTCATTTTAAAAATAAATCAAAGGATAAAGATCAAGTTGATTATACTTTTATCTACGGAAAATGGATGCGAAATGTTGCAGAAACCAGTTCCGATAAGCAACTTAAAAATTTTAATAATAAAGTAAAAAAAGCTATTGAGGAGGAAATAAAAACTGTTTTAAAGGCAAAGGCAGTTGAAGATGTTATTTCGGTTGAAATCGATAAAAGACAACAAGAGGATTATGTAATGACGCATAATTTTGAAAAAATTGATACCGCGGAAGAACACGATGGAGGTTGGCGTGATTTTGATGGCGATGACGAACTTGATAAACACAGTAAAGCTCTTGAAGAATTAAATATGAAATATACCGTTCGCGTAGATGATACGGTGCATTCTGTTTATCAAGCGGAGTTTGTAGAGAATATTACCATATCAGAAAGTACCGATATTTCAACCAAGGATTTTTATATTTTATACGATGAATGGGATTATTCCAAACGTGTATATAAGGAAAATTTTTGTAAAATTTATCCAAAGAAAATTATCGAAAAAGATATAAATTACTATAAAAAAACTTTAAAAGATAATACTTCTACCTTGTTGGGTTTACGTAAAATGTTAACTAATGTAAACAATAAAATGCAACAACAAAGACGTCAAACACAAGGAGAAGAGTTTGATTTAGATGCATTAACCGATTTATATATCGATGTACATTCCGGTCATACACCATCTGAAAAAGTATATCTTTCCAAAAGAAAGAAAGAAAAAGATTTGTCTATTTTAATGTTGTTGGATAATAGTCTTTCAACCGATGGCTATGCTAATAATAACCGTGTAATTGATGTAGAAAAGCAAGTTTCCATTCTTTTTGGAGAAATTCTAGATGAATTTAAAGTTGATTTTTCGATAGCAAGTTTTTATTCTAAAACTAGAAATTATGCAAGTTATCTTACTTTAAAAGAATTTGATGAAGATTGGAACAAAGCAAAATACCAAATAGGTTCGGTACAACCTGAAGGTTATACCAGAATTGGTGTTGCCCTCCGTCATGCTGGTGCTCAATTAGAAAAAAGACAAACCAAAAACAAATGGATTATCTTAATTTCCGACGGAAAACCAAACGACTACGATAAATACGAAGGAAAATACGGAATTAACGATGTAAAACAAGCTTTACGAGAATTAAATGAACAAAATATCAATTCTTATGCCTTAGCAATTGAAGCAAATGCAAAATATTATTTACCACAAATGTTTGGTGTTAACCACTACGAAATTTTAACAACACCTGTTGAGTTGTTACAATCATTAACTAAATTATACGAAAAAATAAAATTTCAATCATAAATTTTTACCGTAACAAAAGTAACACGAAAATTTATATAAAAGAGTATTTTGTATTTTATTAATTCGTAATTTTGTTGTTTATAAAATACGAATAAATGAACTCATTTTTAAATAAAATAAATCACTTACCTGCAAATCATCCTGTTGTAGTTTATTATAAAGAAAGTGCTTTAATTCAGGATTTATTACAAGAATTAGAGGAAGTAAATCCAAAAGAAGATTTTCAGAAATATTACAATATTTTTAATCAATTAACTACCATAGAAAAACGATTTTCACGAAAAGAAAATCAATTATTTCCATATCTCGAAAAACACGGATGGGAAGGACCAAGTCAAGGAATGTGGTCTTTTCACGATAATCTTCGTGATCAAATAAGATTACTAAATAAATATAACGAAGAAAAAAATACCGAAAAAATTTCAGAGAATCTTTCGTATCTAATCGATGGTGTTAGACGATTATTGCAAATAGAAGATACGCGTTTATTTCCTAATGCAATGGAATTATTATCCGATGATGATTGGAATGAATTCTATCAAGGAGATGAAGAAATAGGATGGATGTTACCTGATAAACCGGATCCTTATCCAATAAAAGAATCGGAGTATATCCACCCAAGCAATGATTTTACAGTTAGAAAATTGTCTTTTTCTACAGAAAACACATTTCATTATGACGAAGGCTATCTGACACCTGAGCAAGTGAATTTACTGTTAAAATTTCTTCCGGTAGATATTACTTATGTGGATGAAAATGATAAAGTAATTTTTTACAATAGAGGTGAGGATCGTGTTTTTCCAAGAAGTAAAGGAATTATCGGAAGAGAAGTTAAATTTTGTCATCCACCAAAAAGTGTGCATTTGGTATTGCGTATTGTAGAAGAATTTAAAGCAGGAACTAAAGATGTAGCTGAATTTTGGATTAATTTTAAAGGAAAAATGATTCATATTCGTTATTTTGCAGTAAGAGATAAAGATAAAAAATATCGCGGTGTTATTGAAATGTCGCAAGATGTAACAGATATTCAAAAATTAAAAGGACAAAAAAGATTATTAGATGATTGGGATTAGTATTCAGTCTTCAGTCTTCAGTCTTCAGTCTTCAGTCTTTGGTGCTCTGTGAAACCGTCAACTGAACACTGCCAACTGAACACTAAATACACAACAGAAACAAAAAATAATTCAATATGAAATCAATAAATTACAAGAGTATTTACTATCCTCCGGGAGGAATTTTATTATGGATTTTAATTTTTTTAGAACTGATTACTTTTGGTGTAGCTTTAATTATTTTAGTAGCAGGTACAGATGGTAATATCAATGCATACTATGAGTCAGCTTCACATTTAAATGCAACATATGGTGCAATAAATACCATTTTTTTACTTACAAGTGGTTTTTTTATGGCAACATCGGTTAAACTTTTTAAAAAAGGAAATATTAAAAAAGCAGATTTATATCTTAAATTAACCATGATGTTTGGAGCTTTATTTTTACTTTTAAAATCGTTAGAATATTCCGAAAAAATAGAAAAAGGCTTTGTTTTAGGTTATGATACTTTTTTTAATTTTTATTGGTTGTTAACCGGATTTCATGTAATTCATATTTTAGTTGGTTTGGTGATTTTATTACTATTGCATTTTAGTATGAAAAAGCCCAACGCCTTGGTAGAAGATTTTGAAGCAAGTGCGGCTTTTTGGCATATGTGTGATTTGATTTGGTTGTTGTTATTTCCAATTTTATATTTAGTTTTTTAGTTATGGAAAGAAAAGAATTATACACGTATTTAACACTATTATTGTTAACTGTTTTTACAGCATATTTTGCTAATAATTATCACGGTATTAAGATTTTTTCAATACTTATTTTAATCCTTTCGGGAATAAAGTTTTTATTAGTTGCATTTAATTTTATGGAATTAAAAAAAGCACATCCGTTTTGGAAAGTGCTTTTGGTAAGTTATTTAACAATCTTTATTTCTATTGTTTCTATTCTATTGTAGCTTTTTCTTTTTTTGCCTTATAAAGAGGCACATTTGAGCACGCTTCGCCATACATAATTGTAGAAGCAACAGGAATCAACTTTTCAATTAATTGTACATATGCGGTTTCCGGGATTTTTTTATCGGAGCAGCCTTTTATCAGTAATAATTTATCTTTATAGACCGAAACATCTAAATTTGAAATAATTTCTTGAAAAAGTGTTGTTTCAATTTCTTTTAAATCGCCTACAACTACACGTTTTGTATAAG
>Ga0256840_1001898_pt1 | contig 18929 bp, 15 predicted proteins | sample 355202metaG_FD_185969 | JGI IMG/M metagenome (GOLD analysis project Ga0256840, IMG submission 185969) | Hydrothermal vent microbial communities from Mid Atlantic Ridge, Atlantic Ocean - 355-202 | ecosystem: Environmental > Aquatic > Marine > Hydrothermal vents | place: Atlantic Ocean: Mid...
ATTGGGAGATTATTATACGATACAAAATCATTAACAGATGATAAATTAGAAGCAATAGAACGTAGTAGCAAACAAAAAGGATATGACTATTTAGATTTTTCGTTGGCAACAGACGGGCTAGTTGCAGAGCGTGAACAAGGAATTACAATTGATGTGGCTCACATTTATTTCTCAACAAACACCAGAAGTTATATTATTGCTGATACTCCAGGTCATATTGAATATACTAGAAATATGGTAACAGGTGCTTCAACTTCTCAGGCTGCAATTATTTTAATTGATGCAAGGCATGGTGTTATTGAGCAAACGTATCGTCACTTTTTTATCAATAATTTACTGCGTATCAAAGATGTAATTGTCGCTATTAATAAAATGGATTTGGTAGATTTTTCAGAAGAAAGATACAATGAAATAAAAGCGGATTTTCAAAAATTAGTTGCAAAAAGTGATTATGAAAATCAAAATATCACATTTATTCCTGTAAGTGCTTTAAAGGGTGATAATGTTGTAGAGCCATCAACAATAATGACTTGGTATAAAGGACAAACTTTATTGGAACATCTAGAAAAATTAGACACAAAAGATATCTATAACAGTGGGAAAATGCGATTTCCAGTTCAATATGTAATTAGACCAAAAACAGCAGAATTTCATGATTATAGAGGTTATGCAGGTAAAGTATATGGAGGTGAAATAAAAGTTGGTGATGAAGTGGTAGTATTGCCATCTGAAACAAAAACAAAGGTTAAAGAAATTAACTTTAATGGAAAAAAATACAAGAGTGCGGCTCGTAGATCTTCAATTTCAGTAGTGTTGGAAAATGATGTAAATGTTAGTAGAGGTGATATGATTGTAAAAGTAAATGAATTACCAAAAATTGAAAAACAATTTACAGCAACTGTATCATGGATGTGCTCCAAAGAGTTAACAACTGGAACGAAGTATATATTGCAACACGGAGTTCATAAAGTGTTAGCTAAAGTAAGTGCTATAAACAATAAAATTGAAACCGATTTTTCAGGAGTTAAGAATAATGTTAACTCGTTAACTATGAATGATATTGCATCTGTTTCATTTCAATTAAATAAACCTATTTTTTTCGATTCGTTTAAAGAACACAGAACAAATGGAGCTTTTATTTTAATTGATTCTCAAACAAATAACACTGTAGGTGTAGGTTTTATTAAATAACTAACAATCAGAAATATACAACCAAAATAACATTCATAAATTTTTATGAATGAGGGAGTCTTTTTACTAACTAAAATGAAAAACACCATGCAAAGCTTGAGAAAAGAAATTGAAAATAAGCTAGTTGAAAGGGATATTATTAACCTCGAAAATAAAATAAGTCTCTATTATCAGGGGAAAATTGACGAAGCTCGTTTTAAAAGTTTACGTCTTGCTTGCGGTATTTATGGACAACGTCAATTTGGGGTACAAATGATTCGTATCAAACTTCCATACGGAAAAGTCTCAAGTGAGCAGCTTCACAGAATTGCTGAGGTTTCCGATAAATATTCGAGAGGGAGATTACATATTACTACCCGTCAAGATATTCAAATTCACCATGTAAGTTTGGATAGAACTCCTGAACTTTGGGCTGAATTAGAGAAAGATGAGATTACCTTAAGAGAAGCCTGTGGAAACACAGTTCGTAATATAACTGCTTCTGAAACTGCAGGAATTGATCCAAATGAACCATTTGATGTATCTCCCTACGCACATGCTGTTTTCGAATTCTTTTTAAGAAATCCTATTTGTCAAGAAATGGGACGAAAATTTAAAATTTCATTTTCTGGGACTGATGAGGATACGGCGTTGAGTTTTATGCACGATTTGGGTTTTATAGCCAAACTAAAAAAGGGAAATAGAGGATTTAAAATAATGCTAGCAGGTGGGTTAGGTTCACAACCTAGACATGCAGATGTAATGTATGAGTTTGTTGAAGAAGATAAAATAATTCCTGTAATTGAAGCGGTTCTTCGTGTATTTGATAGGTATGGTGAACGTACAATAAGAACAAGAGCCAGACTAAAATTTTTAATCAAAGAAATGGGTTTGTCATCATTTGTTACGCTTGTTAATGAAGAACAGAAAGCACTTTCAAAGCAATCATACAAGATTGATACTGTTAATTTTGATGAAGAGATTATTTTGCCTGAAATAAAAATACCTTTAGTTAAAATAGAAGATACAACAGCTTACGACTTATGGAAAGAAGCCAATGTAATTCCTCAAAAACAACAAGGGCTTTTTGCTATTGGAATCAAGGTTCATTTAGGAGATTTCTATACAGATAAGGCTCGAATGTTAGCCAATTTAATAAAAAAGTATGCAGCCAATGAACTGCGTTTGTCGTTACGACAAAACATGTTAATTCGCCATGTAAAAGAAGAATTACTACCTTTTTTTTATATTGAATTACAAAAGTTAGGCTTTGCTGAAGCTGGCTATAATAGTGCAGTTGATATTACTGCCTGTCCAGGGACTGACACGTGTAACTTGGCGATAGCAAGCAGCACAGGAATAACCAAAGAACTTGAAAAAGTGCTAACAAATGAATATCCACACTTTAAAACCAATAAGGATATTACAATAAAAATTAGTGGATGCATGAATTCTTGTGGACAACATTCTATGGCTCATATAGGTTTTCAAGGAATGTCTATTAATTCAGGAAATTTAGTTGCACCAGCATTGCAAGTATTACTTGGCGGAGGAATTGTTGGAAATGGAAAAGGGCGATTTTCTGATAAGGTGATAAAAATACCTAGTAAAAGAGGTCCCGAAGCATTGCGTTATTTGTTAAATGATTTTGAGACAAATAGAAAGAACAAAGAAACATTTTTATCGTATTACGATAGAAAACAAGAAAACTATTTTTACAGGCTTTTAAAACCCTTGGCAAATACATCTAATTTAAAGCAACGTGATTTTATAGATTGGGGAAGTGATGTACAGTATTTAAAAACAGTTGGAATTGGTGAATGTGCAGGTGTTGTTATAGATTTAGTTACAACGTTATTATTGGACAGTGAAGAAAATATACAACATGCAAAAGAATCATTGAAACTAAGTCAGTTTTCAGATAGTACATATTACGCTTATAAAAGCATGGTAAATACAGCCAAAGCATTGTTGTTAACTAAAGGGGAAAAAACAAATACGCAGGCAGTAATTATTTCTCAGTTTGAAAAGTTGTTTAGTGATAAAATAATATTAGAAACACGATTTTCTAAATTTATTTATCAAATAAAAAATAATGAACCGTCAAAAGAGTTTACTACTAAGTACATACAAGATGCACAGCTTTTTTATAACAAAGTAACGGCTTATAGATCTAAAATACTAAGCAATGAAAACAATAAGCAAACCTAAAGTTACACTTATTGGAGCTGGACCGGGCGATCCAGATTTAATTACGGTAAAAGGTGTAAAAGCACTAGAAGCAGCAGCCGTTGTTTTATACGATGCACTTATAAGTCGTGAACTGTTAAAATACGCTCCCAATGCTATAAAAATATTTGTTGGTAAACGTAGGGGCTGTCACAGTTATGCACAAAGTGAAATTAATAAGTTGATTGTGAAAAATGCATTTCAACACAAAAATGTGGTACGTTTAAAAGGTGGTGATTCTTTTGTTTTTGGACGCGGAGCAGAAGAAGTAGAATACGTAGAATCTTTTGGTATAGAAACCAACATTATTTCAGGTATTTCTTCTGCAATGGCCGTTCCTTCAAGTCAAGGAATTCCACTTACTAAAAGGGGTGTTTCTGAAAGTTTTTGGGTAATAACCGGAGCAACTGCTGAAGGTAAATTATCTCATGATTTATATTTGGCAGCACAATCAACAGCAACGGTTGTTATTTTAATGGGAATGAACAATTTAAAAAAAATTATTTCCATCTTTAAACAATTTAAAAAAGGAAATCTCCCAGTCACAATCATACAAAATGGTACTACAAAAAATGAAAAATTAGGATTGGGAACCATCAACTCCATTTTAGATGTTGTAAAAGAAAATAACTTATCCTCACCAGCGGTAATTGTAATTGGAGAGGTAATAAAAGAAAGTATAAAACTTCGTTCTTTTTATGAGAAAATAAATATAGCGCATTTTTAAAAATTATAAAATGGAAAGAAACGAATTATATCCAGTTTTTTTAAAGGTTTCACAATTAAATATTTTAATTGTAGGAGGAGGGAAAGTCGCATGTGAAAAACTAACTTTTTTATTAAAATCTAGTCCAAATGCAAATGTGTTAGTGGTTTCTATAGATTTTGATGATGAGGTACTATCACTTACAACTAAATTTAATGTGTCAATATCTAAGGCTAGGTATAATAAGTTAGCTTTAAAAAATAAACAATTGGTTATTGCTGCAACCAATAATAGTGAAGTGAACAAACAAATTTATATTGATGCTAAGAACGAAAATATTTTAATAAATGTTGTTGATACACCAACATTATGTGATTTTTATATGGGAGGAATTGTAACCAAAGGAAATGTTAAGGTTGCTATTTCAACAAATGGTAAATCTCCGATTTTGGTTAAAAGGCTACGTCAATTTTTTGAAGAAGTTATACCTGATGATGTAAATGAATTGACAGAAAACTTAAACACATATAGAAAATTATTACAAGGAAATCTTTTAACTAAAATCCGAAAGATGAATAAATTAACTAAAATATTGTTAATTAAATAGATAAAAATCTAAAATCACTTGTAAATAAACAATAGATACTGTTTCTTTGCAGTCAAGTTCATAAATAAACTGATAATTAGTTATTAAGAAAGGCAGAGGGAATAGACCTATTGAAGCCTTAGCAACCCTTTATATATAAAGAAGGTGCTACATTCTACCGCATATTTGTGGGAAGATAACACAAGAAAACTTCACAAAGTACATTCTTCTTTTTTAATACTATTTTATTGGGCGTTACCGTAAACGGTCAGGCTTTCGGCTATATCTTTTTTTGCAAAAAAGGATATCACCTCAATCCTTAACGCAACATATAAACTTTAATAATAGATAAATGAATTAAATAAACGAATTCTCGATACAATTTTTTAACAAAAATCACTCGAATTGACGTTTTTTAAAATAAATTAAAATGAGTACCATACAAGAGGAAATTAAAAAACGAATTTTAGTGTTAGATGGAGCTATGGGAACTATGATTCAACAGTATAAATTTACGGAAGGAGATTACAGAGGTGAGCAGTTTAAAAACTTTCATGTTTCAGTAAAAGGGAATAATGATATGCTATCATTAACACAGCCTGAAGCCATTAAAGAAATACATAGAAAATATTTAGAAGCTGGAGCTGATATTATTGAAACCAATACATTTTCAGGAACAACCATAGCTATGGCAGATTATGAAATGGAAGATTATGTGTATGAACTCAATTTTCAGTCGGCTAAAATAGCCAAAGAAGTAGCACAAGAATTTACACTAAAAAACCCTTTAAAACCACGTTTTGTAGCAGGTTCAATAGGGCCAACAAATAAAACGGCAAGTATGTCACCCGATGTGAATGATCCCGGATACAGAGCGGTAACTTTTAACGATTTAAAAACAGCTTACAAACAACAAGCAGAAGCCTTATTAGATGGCGGAGCAGATTTATTATTGGTAGAAACAGTATTTGACACCTTAAATGCAAAGGCAGCTCTATTTGGTATTGAAGAAATTAAAGCAGCAAGAAATATTGATATTCCAATTATGGTAAGTGGAACAATTACAGACGCAAGTGGAAGAACATTATCTGGTCAAACAGCTGAAGCTTTTTTAATATCAGTTTCTCATATTCCAATGTTATCTATTGGGTTTAATTGTGCACTGGGAGCCAATCAGTTAACACCTCATTTAGAAGTGTTGGCGCAAAAATCTAAAATTCCTATCTCTGCACACCCCAATGCAGGATTACCAAATGCTTTTGGTGAATATGATGAAACGCCAGAACAAATGGCACAGCAAATAGAAACATATTTAACTAAAAATATAATTAATATTATTGGCGGGTGTTGTGGTACTACCCCAGCTCATATTAAAGCAATAGCTGATTTGGTGAAAGATTACAACCCTAGAGTAATTGATTAAGAAGAAATAAATTAAATTTTCGTCATACTGAAAATGTCACACTGAGCTTGTTGAAGTGTTAAAACAGGATTTCATAATTACTAAGAATGAAAAAAGAAGAAAAACAGTTAAAACTTTCAGGTCTTGAACCATTAATAATTACGTCTAAAAGTAATTTTATTAATGTAGGTGAACGAACTAATGTTGCAGGTTCACGTAAGTTTTTACGCTTGATTAAAGATGAAAAGTTTGATGAGGCAATTGCTATTGCCCGCCATCAAGTTGAAGGAGGAGCTCAAATTATTGACATTAATATGGATGATGGTTTAATTGATGGAAAGCAAGCCATGATTCGTTTTATGAATTTAATTGCTGCAGAACCAGATATTGCTAGAGTTCCAATAATGATTGATAGTTCTAAATGGGAAATAATTGAGGCAGGCTTACAGGTGGCACAAGGTAAATGTGTGGTAAATTCTATTAGTTTAAAAGAAGGAGAAGAAGCTTTTATACACCATGCAACTCTAATTAAGATGTATGGAGCTGCAGTAATAGTAATGGCTTTTGATGAAGTTGGACAAGCAGATAATTACCAACGTAGAATTGAAATAGCCAAACGTTCGTATGATATTTTAGTAAATATAATTGGCTTTCCATCAGAAGATATTATTTTTGATTTAAATGTATTTCCTGTGGCAACAGGAATGGATGAGCATAAAAAAAATGCACTTGATTTTATAGAAGCAACCCGTTGGGTTCGTACAAACTTACCAAATGCTAGCGTTAGCGGAGGAATAAGTAATGTGTCGTTTTCTTTTCGAGGAAATAATACGGTACGAGAAGCCATGCATTCGGTGTTTTTATACCATGCGATTAAAGCAGGTATGAATATTGGAATAGTAAACCCTACAATGCTAACTATATATGATGAAATTCCAAAAGAGTTATTAACACATGTTGAAGATGTAATTTTAAATAGGAGAGATGATGCTACTGAACGTTTATTAAGTTTTGCTGAAAGCGTTACAAGTACTGTTAAAGAACATAAAGTAGATTTGTCTTGGCGTAAAAAATCAATACAAGACAGAATTACATATGCCTTGGTAAAAGGATTAGACGAGTTTATTATAGAAGATGTTGAAGCTGCTAGAAAAAAAGCGCCACACCCTATTGAAGTTATTGAAGTTAACCTAATGACTGGTATGAACGTGGTTGGAGATTTGTTTGGCTCAGGAAAAATGTTTTTACCTCAAGTTGTAAAGTCTGCTCGTGTAATGAAAAAAGCAGTAGCGTATCTATTACCTTTTATTGAAGTTGATAAAGGAGAGATTAGTAAATCTAATGGAAAAATTTTATTGGCAACCGTAAAAGGAGATGTGCATGATATTGGAAAAAATATTGTAGGCGTTGTTTTAGGGTGTAATAATTATGATATTTTAGATTTAGGAGTGATGGTTGCACCTGAAAAAATAATTGAGACGGCCAAATCTCAAAATGTTGATATCATAGGGTTAAGTGGTCTAATAACACCTTCGTTAGATGAAATGGTGTATTTAGCCAAAGAAATGGAACGTCAAAATTTTGAAGTTCCTTTATTAATTGGAGGCGCAACAACCTCAAAAGCACATACTGCTGTTAAAATTGATCCACAGTATAAAAATGCCGTAGTGCACGTACATGATGCCTCTAGAGCTGTTACCGTAGTGGGTGATTTATTAAATAAAAGATTCAATCAAAAGTATATTGGAGAAATTAAAGAGGATTATATAAAAGTTCGTGAAGGGTTTTTAAATCGTTCTAAACGAAAAGAATATTTAACGTTAACTGAAGCGAGAAAAAATAAGTTTAAAATTGATTGGAATTCAACAAAAATATACGAGCCAAATTTTATAGGAACGCATGTAATAGATGATTTTGACTTATCAAAGTTGCTAGATTATATAGATTGGAGTCCGTTTTTTAGGACTTGGGAATTACACGGGAAGTATCCAGCTATTTTAACTGATGAAGTTGTGGGAGAAGAAGCAACAAATTTATTTGCAGATGCCAACGTTTTACTACAGAAAATACTAGATAAGAAGTTGTTGAAAGCAAAAGCAGTATTTGGAATTTTCCCTGCAAATACTATGGGAGATGATATTGAAGTTTATAACTCTACCAAAACTAAATTACTGGCCAAATTTGTAACCTTACGTCAGCAATTAAAAAAGAGAGAAGGAATTCCAACTATTGCACTAGCCGATTTTATAGCACCAAAAGAAAGTAACGTGAATGATTATGTTGGAAGTTTTTGTGTGTCAACAGGTTTTGGAACTGCTGAATTAGCTGCTGAATTTGAAAAAGATCACGACGATTATAACTCAATACTTATAAAATCGTTGGCCGATAGGTTAGCAGAGGCTTTTGCCGAATATTTACACAAAGAAGTGCGTACAAAATATTGGGGATACGCAACCTCAGAAACATTATCTAACCAAGCATTGATAAAAGAAGAATACAAAGGAATTAGACCTGCACCAGGATACCCTGCTTGTCCAGACCATACCGAAAAATTAACAATTTGGAAGTTGTTAAAAGTAAAAGAAACTATTGGTGTTGAGTTAACAGATAGTTTGGCAATGTGGCCTGCAGCATCAGTATCTGGATATTATTTTGCAAATGAAAAAGCAAAATATTTTGGATTGGGAAAAATAACATTAGAGCAAGTTGAAGATTTTGCTGTTAGAAAAAAAATGGATATTGAAACTGCTAAAAAATGGTTGAGTCCAAATTTGGCAGAATAAGGCATCTAATGGTATAAGTGAAAATAAATAAACGCTGTTTTGACTAAGAAGGTAGTTTGCGAAGCAATGTTATTCTGCACTTGTTGAAGAGCATATATTTTAAATATGAATTGAAATTAACAAACACAGTGCGTTAGCGATAGCAGTGGTATCCTTTTTTGAGTGAAACGGAAAAAAAGATATAACGGATAGCGCGACCTGAAAGGGAACGCCATAATAATTATAAAATGAAAGTTACAGAACACATAGAACAAGCCAACGGAAAAACGCTATTTTCTTTTGAAATAGTGCCACCACAAAAAGGACAAAATATACAGGAATTGTACAATAATATTGATCCGTTAATGGAATTTAAGCCTCCTTTTATTGATGTAACCACCTCAAGAGAAGAGCACATTTATATTCAAAAAGGAGCGTTGTTAGATCGTAAAATTACGCGTATGCGACCAGGTACTGTAGGTATTTGTGCTTCATTAAAATACAAATACAATGTAGATGCAATTCCTCATGTGTTGTGTGGTGGTTTTACTAAAGAGGAAACAGAGTATGTATTGGTAGATTGTCATTATTTAGGGTTAGACAATGTAATGGCTTTACGTGGTGATGCTATGAAGCATGAAAAATATTTTAAAGCTACAAAAGGAGGTCATCAATATGCATCAGAGTTGGTAACTCAAATAAACAATTTAAATAAAGGAAAGTATTTACATGAAATAATTGAAACACCCTATAATTCTAATTTTTGTATTGGTGTTGCAGGGTATCCTGAAAAACATTTAGAATCACCAAGTTTAGAAACTGATTTAAAGCGATTGAAAGAAAAAGTAGATGCAGGAGCTGATTATGTGGTAACACAAATGTTTTTTGATAATAAGAAATATTTTGATTTTGTTGAAAAGGCACGTAATATTGGAATTACTGTTCCTATAATTCCAGGTATAAAGCCAGTTGCTATAAAACGTCATTTACAAATATTACCTCAAGTATTTAAATTAGATTTACCGGAGATATTAATCCATGAAATAGAAAAATGTAAAGATAATAAAGAAGTTAGGCAAGTTGGTGTTGAATGGGCAATACAACAATCTAAAGAGTTAGTTAGTGCGGGTGTGCCTGTAGTACATTTTTATTCTATGGGGAAATCAGATAATATTAAAGAAATAGCTTCCAAAGTTTTTTAAAATTACTTTTAATAATAGTATCATAAACAAAAGTAATGTAAGTTAAATTGCTATGGTGAAATATTTGTTTACTTTTGTATACAATTTAATTAATAATAAAAAATATAGATTATGGCATTAGAAGTAACAGATGCAACTTTTGACGAAGTAGTTTTAAAATCAGATAAACCAGTAATGGTTGATTTTTGGGCAGCTTGGTGCGGACCTTGTAGAATGGTGGGACCTATTATGGAACAATTACATTCTGAATACGAAGGAAAAGCAATTATAGCTAAAGTTGATGTTGATGCACATCAACAATTTGCTGCAAAATATGGAGTTAGAAATATACCAACAGTTTTAGTGTTCAAAAATGGAGAAGTTGTTGAAAAACAAGTGGGAGTTGCACCCAAATCAGTTTATGAACAAAAAATAAATGCACATCTATAAAAAATCGTAACTTTTTAATTTTCTTGTAGAAAAGGCTTGACAATTTGTCAAGCTTTTTCTGTTAAAACACTATATTTACCAGTGTTAAAAAAATGAAATGAGCCTTTTAATAGAAAAAAATAATTCTCAACTAAATAACTTAGAGCTGCTGGCAAATCAAGTTGTTGAAGGGTTTATTACAGGGATGCATAAAAGCCCATTTCATGGGTTCTCAGTTGAATTTGCAGAGCATAGATTGTACAATAAAGGAGAAAGTACCCGTCATATTGATTGGAAATTATATGCAAAAACAAAAAAACTATTCACAAAGCGTTACGAAGAAGAAACAAATTTGCGTTGCCATTTAATTATTGATAATTCAGCTTCAATGCATTTCCCAATAGTTAAAAATCCTTCTGTAAATAACGTATCAAAAATAGCATTTTCAACAATAGCTTCTGCAGCGTTGATTGAAATTTTAAAACGTCAAAGAGATGCTGTAGGACTAAGTGTCTATAGTGATAAGTATGAATATTATGCACCTGCAAAGGGAAGTGATAGGCACAGAAGAATGTTGCTGAATCAGTTAGAGAAACTTTTAGTCCGTACATCTAAAACATCTACAGATACCTATAAAGTTTTACATGAAATAGCAGAAAATATTCACAGAAGATCATTGATTTTTTTATTTTCAGATATGTTTCAAACAACTAAAAATGAGCAAGAGTTATTTGAAGCATTACGTCATTTAAAGTACAATAAACATGAAATAGTTTTATTTCATACCTACGATGGAAAATTAGAATTAAATTTTGACTTTGAAAATACTCCTAAGAAATTTGTAGATGTTGAAACAGGAGAACAAATAAATTTATATGCTTCATCTATTAAGAAGCAGTACAAAAAAGAAGTTGAAAATTATTTTAAAGACCTGAAATTGAAATGTATGCAATACAAAATTGATTATGTTCCGGTTGATATTCACAAAGGGTTTTACGAAATATTAGTTTCGTATTTGATAAGTAGAAAGCGGTTTTTATAATATTTATTAAAAAAACCTTTGCAAATACAAAAAACGCTATTATATTTGCATCCGCTAAGAGCAACGGTCTGGTAGTTCAGCTGGTTAGAATACCTGCCTGTCACGCAGGGGGTCGCGGGTTCGAGTCCCGTCCAGACCGCAAAAAGCCTGATAATCATTTGATTATCAGGCTTTTGTGGTTTATGTAATTTTATTGTGTCGGTAATCTTTCAAATGAAGGTTTGATAGGGGCGTTTCTTGCTCGAAATAATAAATACAACATTTGAACAAGATATAATTGACGCTAACTGTAAAGAGTGGAAATTTAACTTAAATTTGAGACTGAACAAAATTAATAAAATTAGGATTATTTAAATACACTACGGGTTTTTTATTATATTTTTTGCATTTGAAAAGAAAATGATTAACCTACATCTTTTTCATAGCAATTCCTTCCCGTCGTATGCTGTGAAAGGTTTTCTATCTTTAGTTTAAAAACTTTTTCTCATCATTTAATTTTGTACATTATTACACACTAATTTTGTGGCAAATAGTTAAAATGAAGCTTTTGTAATTACATCAAACAAATACCTGAGATAAGGCATACTTAACTTAATGATGGTTTTGTGTAGCTTGAATAAAATAAAAAATAAACTATTTAACACTAATGTGTAGAATCGGTATTAATAATTTAAGTTGAATTTAAGCGTTGGGAAATCGGCTATTTAGCTCGCGGTATTTTTATTGTTTTTTTTATACTTGCTAATAGCCACTATTTAAATTTATAGCAGAATTTGAGCATTGAGATAGCTTTGGAATTATTTCATGAATATTTCTTGAAAAGAACTTTCTATTAATTTAACCTCTTTTTCATTTAGTTGAGAAAATTCTTTACTCCTTGCACGGTTTGATAGTGTACCATTATGCTGTTCTAAAAAACGAATGAGTAAGGCTACTATTTTATTAGGCATTTCAAATTGATTGTCTAAAAAATGTTTCATTTCATCATATTTTTGAAGGTATGAAATTTCGTTTGGAATTATATTTTCAATAGTGTCATCAACACACTGAAATAAAAATTCAGCTTGGTATGTTGCATCAAAATATTTGTAATAATCAGCTGTATTATTTAGAACTTCTATACCGTTTTTAAGGGTAGGCTTCCATTGAATAAAATCTAAAAGGGGATGAAAATAACTTTCTAATATTTTACGATAATTGTTGATATGATTTAAAATTGAAGCAGAAACAGGAAAAATAATTCCTTGTTGTGTGAATTTCATTTCTGCTAGAATGTGATGAATTAAATATCTGTGTAGTCTTCCATTTCCATCTTCAAAAGGGTGAATAAAAACAAAACCAAAAGCTATTTTTGTAGCTACCAAAACAGGATTAAGACTTGTAGATTGCATTTTATGATAGCTTTCAACAAGACCGTTCATTAAAGTAATTACATCTTGCCATTTTGCTGATATGTGTTCAGGTAATGGTTCGCCAGTTTCCCTATCGTGTTCACCTACAAAACCACCCTCTGTTCTGTAGCCCATTTTAGTAAATCGGCTGTTTTCAATAACTATTTGTTGTAAACGTTCTAATTCTTCTAAACTTAACGGTTTAATTCCTGCTTGGCCAATTGCTTTTCCCCAACGTACAGCTCTATTATTAGTTGGGTTTTCACCTTCAATGGTAAATGATGCTTTTGAATCTTTTAATAGTAAAAATGCTGAAGCACGTTGTAGCACATCTTTTCTGATAGACTTTAAAAAGGTGTTCTTGCGTTCTGATAAATTGTTAGCAATGTATTGTTCTATTTTTTTTGTTTTATAAATTAAAGGGCAAAAATTAATTGTTCCAGGTAAATTGTTTACTATTCGATGACGCGATGATTTTTCACCTGCTATTGCATATTGAATTTTTTCATCAATTAATGGCGTGAAATTTCCTGTTTTTAAATTGGGAATATTTAATTCTTTATTGGATAACCATTCGTATAAAAACCAAATTTTTCTACTGTATTGTCCTAAAGGTTTAAGTTGAATTAATTCAACAACTTCATTTTTACTTAAACATTCAAACAGTTTTTTAAAAAACAATAAGTTAATACCTTCATAGCGTATAGCAAATATTAATTGTTTGTATAGCGATTCATCAGGTTTGTGTCGAGGTGTAAATATTCGCCAATAATCTGTTATGTATTGGCGGTTTTTTTCGCTTATTAATGCTAATTGATTTGGTAGAGGTATAGCAAGGTTGTAAAATGCAATTAAAGCTCCATAACCTACTAAAAATCCTTTTTCGGGAGCTGCTCTTCCGTGAAAAGTAGTTATAATTTGTGAAAAACGCTTATTTTTCATACTATTTTGTGAAAAGTAATTATTTCAAAGATACGTGAAAAACAGTCATAAACTATGAAAAACACTTATTTTTTACTTATTTGTATGAAAAACGCTTATTTAAAATATTAGTATTTGGTTTTAATAAGTGCTGTTTATCTCATGAAAAATTTATCCTTCTGTTGCATTAAGTTCTTGAATTCAGGAAACCTATAAAGAAGCAAAACCTTACGAGTTTGCGTAAGGTCTTTAAAAAAAAATATTTTAGCAAATTTTCTTTTTATGACTAATTACTGATATGCAAATTTTATTTTAATCTTCAGCTGATAAACTAGAAATGTTAAATTTGTTGTTATCTATTTCACATTCCATAGAAAGAATACAAGATTTTAATTGTTCTCTACTTATTTCTAAGTTAAAAAATGCCGTAGATATTTGATTTTTCAATTGTATAATTTGGGATTCAATTCCATTACTTGCTCTAGCATTTTTACAAACTCCTTTTCAAACGGATAACTTTTTAATGGAGTTAGGGTGTGAATAGTTCCGTTTATCTAAATTATTTATAAATTGTTTTGTGCAAATTACTTTAAGAATAGGTAGTATTTGTAATTAACTTTATTGTTTTAAATACTTTATTAATTAACCTTAAACCCTAAGGCAATGTAAGGTTGAGAATTATTAGCTACAGGACCGCCAGCTCCATAAAAAACTGCACCTTGAAAAACTACATTTCCTTGAGTAATTGGATAAGGAACATTTGAAAAATCAGACTTTCTCAAAACGCGTCCAACAGTTTGATTTAAATTTGTGTATCCAGGTAAAATAGTTCGTTTAACAGTAATATAATCACCACTTACAACGGTAACAGGTGTAATTGTTTGGTAATCTAAAGCTGTTTGTGAAAAAGTATGAGTTCCCGAATAGCTTGTTGAGGAAGAATTTGTATTATTGATAATTTCAATAGTATACCCACCAGTATATGTACTTGGATTTTGATAACCTACAGTACATATTTCGCCATTTTCATTAATTTGAATCTCATATTCATGAGTTTCTAAATCCATCCATTCAGCTAAATCGTCGTAACCATTTGCAACAGAAAATGCTGTAGTAATTGCATCTGTAACATAATTATTTTCACAAACATTGTTAGTTGGGTCATTATCGTTGTCACAACTAAACATAAAAAGGGTACTAAAAATTAGTAGTAAATAGTTTTTCATTTTATAAGTTTTATCGCAATGTAACAAATATTACATAACGAAACAAACAACCTTATTTTCTTATGAAAGTAAAGAATTTGAAGATAAGTGTTTGAATTTTTTATAAAATAACTACAATAAACCCAACAATCTCATAAAGAGAATGTTGAGGTTTTTGTTTTTAGAGTGTACACACGCTTGTGAATACTTTTAAATGCAGCAGGTAAATTAATTGTTGATGTGTATAAATTAGTAGTATCTCAGATTTATAAACGCTATTTATTTTGTAATTCAATGTTATAATAAATTCCAATTAATCAATTTTTTCCATGTTTTTATATTTTTCTGATTTCCAAAAATCTTGGTAAGAATACATCAATTCTTCTGACATTTCCATCCATTTTACACGCCCTGTTCTAATAGCATTCCTTAATTTGCTAAATCTTTTTTTAGAAAGTGGCAATTTCATGTTGTTTAAATCTAGTTTTTCCATGATGTTATAGGTATTTAAGTTATACAATCACTGTTATTAATAACTTCCCAAATCACCTTTAAGCCTTCAAAAAGAATAGACTTAAAATTGTGTTGTTTTAATAAAATTATACTTCTGGTTATGGTGTAATTAAACACTAAAAAGTTATCTGGAGTTTTAAACGAATAGGTTTTGACAGATGCTTAATATAACATATTTTTTTCAGAATTGCAAATTTAAAGTTGTATATATGCTTAAATATTAATGATTTAGTGTTTATTTAAGTGAGGTGTTATCTAAAAATATTTTTTAAAATTGATTTGAGAATTAAATAGAATTTTAAATTTTAGCATATAACAGTTGTTAAAGTTCCTTAGAATATTAAAAAGAAATGATAACTTTTAATCGTTTAGGTATAAAAAGAAAAATTAAATAATAAATCATTATTTTCGCAGTATATACAATTTTGTTGGTCGTAATTGTGTTATCCAATAAGTTTGTAAAAAATAGACATCAATGAAAGGAATTATTTTAGCAGGAGGTACAGGTACCCGATTGTATCCAATTACAAAAGGAACTTCAAAACAATTATTGGCAATTTATGATAAACCAATGATTTACTATCCACTTTCCGTATTAATGCTTTCAGGAATAAAAGAAGTATTGATAATTTCTACACCACAAGATTTACCAAATTTTAAAAAATTATTAGATGATGGAAGCGCTTTGGGAATGCAGTTTTCATATAAAGAACAACCGTCACCAGACGGATTGGCACAAGCGTTTATTTTAGGTGAAGATTTTATTGGTGACGATGATGTTTGTTTAATTTTGGGAGATAATATTTTTTATGGAGCTGGTTTTGAGGGGCTATTAAATGATGCCGTTTTAACGGTAGAAAATGAACAAAAGGCTACAATTTTTGGTTATTATGTTAAAGACCCAAAAAGATATGGAGTAGCTGAATTTGATACAAATGGAAATGTTCTTAGTATTGAAGAAAAACCAATACAACCTAAAAGTGATTATGCGGTAGTAGGTCTCTATTTTTATCCTAATAGTGTGATTGAAATTGCAAAAAATATAAAACCCAGTGCAAGAGGTGAATTGGAAATAACAACTGTAAACCAAACCTATTTAAATCAAAATAAGTTAAAAATGAAAATGATGGGACGTGGTTTTGCTTGGTTAGATACGGGTACACAAGATTCATTGTTAGAAGCCTCGAATTTTATACAAACTATTGAAAAGAGGCAAGGACTAAAAGTGGCTTGTATTGAAGAGATAGCCTTTGAAAAAGGATACATTAACGAGAATCAATTAATAAAATTAGCTGAAGAATATAAAAATAACGAATATGGAGCGTATTTGTTGAAATTGGTGAAGTGAAAAGAGATTTATGAAGAATGATTTACAATTATTTAATTTTTCTGTTGAAATTATTAAAGAAGTTAGAAATTTACATGCTTCAAAGGAGTGCAAGGTAATAGCGTATCAACTTCTAAAATTGGCAACACCCGTTGGTTCAAATTATGAAGAAGCTCAAGGAGTAGTTTCAAAGACTGATTTTTTTAATAAAGTTGGAATTGCTTTAAAAGAAATGAGAGAAACAAATTATGAAATTAGAATTAAAATATTGGATGGAACTAATAATAGGGGTGTTTTAAAAGAAGAATCATAAGAAATAATGAAATACATTCAAAAAATGCTAAAAGATGATAAAAAAGAATTCTACACTTTATTTTTAAACTTGCTTAATAAATGAAATTTATAAAAACTGAAATACCTGATGTTGTTTTGTGTAAACCAACTATTTTTAATGATGAAAGAGGTTACTTTTTTGAATCGTTTAAAAAAGATGAAATTGAAAATTTTATAGGTTATTCAGTAAGTTTTTGCCAAGATAACGAAGCAAAATCTACAAAGGGAGTACTTAGAGGTCTACATTATCAATTGCCACCTTTTGCACAAGCTAAATTGGTGCGAGTTATAAAAGGAAGCGTATTAGATGTTGTTGTAGATATAAGAAAAAATGCACCAACTTATGGAAAACATATCGCTATTGAAATTAGTGAGGAAAATAAATATCAGTTGTTTATACCAAAAGGGTTTGCCCACGGATATGTAGGCTTAACAGATGAGGTTATTTTTACATACAAAGTAGATAATTACTATAATAAAGAAACAGAAAGAGGAATTATCTACAATGATAATTTTTTAGGAATTGATTGGAAATTAAATAAAGAAGAGCTCATTATTTCTGCAAAAGACAAAATGCAACCTCTGTTTAAAAATGCTGATGTTTTTGAGAATTACAAAACGCACTAAATGATTCACGTACTAGTTACAGGCTCAAAAGGGCAATTAGGATTAGAGTTAGTTGGTTTAGAAAGTGTTTTTCTAAACTATCAGTTCTTTTTTACAGATAAAAATCAGTTAGATATTACCAAATTTAAAGATGTTTCAACGTTTATTTTAAAAAATAAAATTGAAGTACTTATAAATTGTGCAGCATATACCAATGTTGATAAAGCCGAAGATGAACCTAATTTAGCAAATGAAATTAACCATTTGGCTGTAAGAAATTTAGCAGAGATAGCAAAGAAACACCAATTAAAATTCATACATATTTCAACCGATTATGTTTTTGATGGAAACTCAAATATACCCTATACAGAAAAAGAAAACACCAACCCTAAAAATGTATATGGAATTACAAAATTAAATGGAGAAAAAGCACTATTAAAAGTAAACCCGCCAAATGCTGTAATAATAAGAACTGCTTGGTTGTACTCATCATTTGGTAAAAATTTCGTAAAAACAATGCTGAGATTAAGTGAAGAAAAAGAAAGTATTTCAGTAGTTTCAGACCAAATAGGGACACCAACGTATGCAAACTATTTGGCAAAAACTATATTACAAATGCTACCCTTAATGAAAAGCAACGGAGTTCAAATTTACCATTATGCTAATGATGGAAAATGTACCTGGTTTCAATTTGCAGAAGAAATTATAAAACTTTCTAAAAATAAGTGTGAAGTTATACCAGTTTCTTCTTCAACATTTAATTCAAAAGCAAAAAGGCCAAATTTTAGTTTGTTAGACACAAAAAAAATTCAACAAGAATTTGATGTGAAGATTCCACATTGGAAAGATGCTCTAGCAGTATGTATGGAGCAGCTTAGAACCCAAGCAGTAAAAGAAAACTAAAACTTTTACTCAGAATCACAAGTAAAGTCTTTGTCTTTGTCAACGTCATCCTATGTTTGTAAAAGGTAATTAAATATAGTTTTTAACCTAGATGAATAATAAAAAATTTAGGGAAAGTATCGTAAGCCTAGATTTTTGAATACTTTTTATCAATGAAAAAGTATTGCATAAAGTAAAGAGATTGCTTCGCTTCACCTATCAGCCAACAGACAGGATTACAAAG
>Ga0256840_1001899_pt1 | contig 18913 bp, 8 predicted proteins | sample 355202metaG_FD_185969 | JGI IMG/M metagenome (GOLD analysis project Ga0256840, IMG submission 185969) | Hydrothermal vent microbial communities from Mid Atlantic Ridge, Atlantic Ocean - 355-202 | ecosystem: Environmental > Aquatic > Marine > Hydrothermal vents | place: Atlantic Ocean: Mid...
AAGTTAGAACAGGAATAGCAGTAACCGATGAATTACAAATTATTGCTTCTGGTCTAACCACCGTAAAAACAAAAGAGTTCTTTAATTTTATGACTGATTATTTAGTAAAAGAAAAGGTTGAATTATTCATTGTTGGTGAACCAAAACAAATGGATTATACAGCTTCTGAAAGTGAAGCTTTAATTATCCCTTTTATTGAAAAACTAAAAAAAATGTTTCCTGAAATTCCTGTAAAAAGAATTGATGAGCGATTCACTTCAAAAATGGCATTTCAAACCATGATTGATAGCGGTTTTTCAAAGAAAAAAAGAAGAAATAAAGCCTTGCTAGATGAAATTAGCGCAACCATTATTTTACAGACGTATTTGAGTGGAAAATAAAGAGAACTAGAGAAGAGAGGAAAGAAAAAATGAAGACCGAAGACCGAAGACAAAAGATTCATCATTCTAAACTTGTTTACGAATCTCACTATAAATGAAAAGATGCTGAAACAAGTTCAGCATAACGATATAAGAAAGACTAAAAACTAAAAACCAATGATATTACCTGTAGTAGCAACTGGAGATCCAGTTTTGAGGAAAAAATGTAAAGAAATTGATAAGGATTATCCTGAATTGGAAAAACTTATCGCAGACATGCAAGAAACCATGCAAAATGCTTATGGCGTAGGTCTTGCAGCTCCTCAAATCAACAAAGCTATTCGGTTATTTGTAATTGATGCTACTCCATTTTCTGAAGATGAAGAGTTGAGTGATGCAGAACGAGAATTATTAAAAAATTTCAACAGAGTATTTATCAATGCAAAAATAACTAAAGAAGAAGGCGAAGAATGGGCTTTTAATGAAGGTTGTTTAAGTATTCCTGATATTCGTGAAGACGTTTTTAGAAAAGAAATTATCACCATTGAATACTATGATGAAAATTTTGAATTTCATGAAGAAGTATTATCTGGTATTGCAGCTCGTATCGTTCAGCACGAATACGATCATATTGAAGGAATTTTGTTTACCGATAAACTTTCCTCTCTTAAAAAAAGATTAATCAAAAAGAAAATTGAAAATATAAGTAAAGGAAAAATTCAAGTAGATTATAGAATGAAGTTTCCTAGACGAAAATAGAAGATGAAGACTGAATACTGAAGACTGAAAACTGAAGGCTGAAGGCTGAAGACTGAATACTAAACAAAAACACACTAACAATAACAAAAATATGACCCTAGAAAAATTAATCGTAGTTACAGGAAAACCTGGAATATTTCAAATACAAAACCAAACTAAAACTGGATTACTAGTAGAATCTTTAACAGATAAAAAACGTTTTCCAATTCTTAATATTCACAATGTAAGTAGTTTAAATGATATTGCTATTTATACTTATGAAGAAGAAGTGCCTTTACGTGAAGTATTCAAATCTATAAACGAAAAAGAAAGCGGAAAAAAAACCATCAGTCATAAAGAAGATAAAAAAACATTAACTTCCTTTTTTAGCGAAATTTTACCAAATTACGATGAAGAACGTGTGTATCCTTCAAATATTAAAAAAGTAGTACAATGGTACAATCTGTTAGTTGATGCGAAATTTGATTTTTCAACTTTAACTGAAAAAGAAAGTTCTCAAGAAGAAGAGGAATAGTTTACTGTAAACCGTCATTCTGAACTCGTTTCAGAATCTTACTACAATGAAAAGATACTGAAATAAATTCAGTATGACGAATAGCGGAAGAACCAATGACTAAAGACCAATAACCGTCATTCTGAGCTCGTTTCAGAATCTCTCTTTAAATTAAAAGATACTGAAATAAATTCAGTATAACGAATAGTGGAAGAACCAATGAAAGACCATTGACTAACAACTAAAAAGACCAAATACTAATGACTAATAAACTCCATTCCAAAGAAGAAAAGCTACAAGCCTTTTCTAGATTGCTTGATATTATGGATGAATTACGCACTGGTTGTCCATGGGATAAAAAACAAACCTTCCAAAGTCTTAGACATTTAACTATTGAGGAAACTTATGAACTTGGCGATGCGATTCTTAACAATGATTTAGAAGAAATTAAAAAAGAATTAGGTGATTTGTTATTGCATATCGTTTTCTATTCAAAAATTGGCTCAGAAACCAAATCGTTTGATATTGCCGATGTTTGTAATGAAATTTCAGATAAATTGGTTTACCGTCATCCACATATTTATGGTGATACTAAAGTTGCAAATGAAGATGAAGTAAAACAAAATTGGGAAAATCTCAAACTCAAAGAAGGTAAAGGAAAAAAATCTATTTTAGAAGGTGTTCCAAAATCATTACCTGCACTTGTAAAAGCAACAAGAATTCAAGACAAAGTTGCTGCTGTTGGTTTTGAATGGGAAAATACAGAACAAGTACTCGCCAAAATTAAAGAGGAAATCTTAGAATTTGAAGTAGAAAAAAAAGCCAAACAACAAGATAAAATGGAAGCAGAATTTGGAGATATTCTTTTTGCACTTATAAATTATGCACGATTTAATAAAATAAATCCCGAAGACGCTTTAGAACGCACCAATAAAAAATTCATAAACCGTTTTAAAAACATAGAAAAACAAGCCAAAGAAAACGGTTTTAAAATATCTGATTTACCACTAAACAAATTATTATCCTATTGGGAAAATTCTAAATCTATAAATTAATCACTATTATTCTAAAAAATTATTATTTTAGCCATTCAACAACCAAATTATTTACAATGAAAATTCGTTTTGTTTTATTATTACTAATTGTTATTTCATTCACTTCTTGTCAAGACAAAAAAGTGATTGCTGCTTTTGGCTTTATGAATGAAAAATTAGAAGAATCTAATGTCGTTTTATCTAAAAGAAATGAAGCACATAAACAAGTATTAGATGCAGAAGTAATTAAACAACCTGAAAAATACAAATATGTAAAAGAGCGTTCAGAAAGAGTTGCTATAATTATCAATGATTTTGATAATTACTTAGAAGACGTAAAAGACAAAATTTACGAAGCACATTTTGAACAAGGTGAAGATAGAACACAATATGAAAAATTAAGTAGTAGTAGTTTTTTAGATGATTTATTTTTTGATGGAGACAAACCAAGTGCAGAGGGAAATGATTTTCTCAACAACGTAAAACGATTTAAAATTGATATTGCGTCTGCTTTAGGCAGAGGTTTTTCTTCTATATCATCTTTAGTGAATGCACGTTTTAGAATAGAGGATATTAAAGAAAAAAACGGAAAAACAATTCCGTGGTTAAGTCTTAAATTTAAAGGATTTCCTGCCATTACTTCTATTACAAATATTACCCAAATGCAAACGGATTTAAAATTAATTGAATCTGAATTATTACTCTCCATGATAAGTGGTGAATTTGAACGTGAAATGGCTATGCGTAATTTTATTGGAATTGTGCAGTTAAACAAAAACGCCTATTTACAAGATGAAATAGTAAAAGGAAAAATTTTATTAGGTAAATTTGACACTTCTGTTACTCCTGAAAATGTAATTGTAAACGGAACAAAAGTAGATCAAAAATACGTTAGAGAAGGTGAAATTAGACTTAACTTTAAAGCACAAGAAATTGGAGAACACCCTTTAACTGGTGTATTTACTGTTTTAGAAGATGGACAACCTGTTCAAATACGTTTTAATAGTAGTTACTCTGTTATTAGAAAATACAGATATGAAGGGACAGACCCAGATAATCCTGTTGAAATTACAGAAACAGAAACTCCGGTTAGAGTTGTAAAACCAGTTTCAACACCTAAGCCAACTCCTAAACCTGTACTTGCTTTTGATGAAACTAAAGAACGTTTAGAAGGAACTATAAAAGGACAATACGGATATTTAAAAATGTCTAAAAGTCAAATTAAAAATGCTACTATTGGTGCATTACATTACGACACTAATAAAAAGTATAAAGGTGTAAGTTTCACTATTAAAATTGATGGAACTCCTGCTATTCTCATTAAAGGAAATCGATTAGATAAAAGAGCTAAAAAAGCCTTAGAAAAAGTGAGACACAACCAACGTATTAAAATTTATGACATCAAAGTAGTTTCAAGCTCTGGAGGTAGATTAAGTAATATTGAACCGATAACTATTAAAATAAAATAAGCAAGGCTTAAACGCTAAACTTATTTATTAACCAGTATTAAAGAAATGAATACAAAATTAAGACTTTCTAGCTGGTTACCTACCACAAACAAAGAGGTGAAGTTAAGAGGATGGAACGAACTAGACGTTATCCTTTTTAGTGGTGATGCCTATGTTGATCATCCGTCTTTTGGTCCTGCGGTTATTGGTAGAATTTTAGAGAGCTATAGTTTAAGAGTTGCCATTGTTCCTCAGCCTAGCGTTCATGATAATCTACAAGATTTTATTAAATTAGGAACTCCTAAATTATTCTTTGCAGTAACTGCTGGAGAAATGGATTCTATGGTAAGTAATTATACTGCAAATAAATGGAAACGTGACCGTGATGCTTATACACCAAATGGCGATAAAGGCTTTAGACCAGATTACGCTACAAGTGTTTATTCCAAAATTTTAAAAGAAAAATTCCCTGATGTTCCCATAGTAATTGGCGGAATTGAAGCCTCTTTAAGACGTGTAACTCACTATGATTATTGGAGTGATAAACTACAAGCAAATATTTTAACCGAATCAAATGCAGATTTATTGGTTTACGGAATGGGTGAACAACCCTTACGTGAAATTGTTACGCTTCTAAAAAAAGGCGTTCCGTTTCATTCTTTAAAAACAATTAAACAAACAGCTTATTTAAAAGATAAGGATGAAAATTTACAAAAAAACAAGAACTGGACAGATGTAAACATTCACTCTCATGAAATATGTTTAAAAGATAAAAAGAAATTTGCGGCAAACTTTAAAGTAATTGAACAAGAGTCTAATAAAGTATTTGGAAGTAGAATTTTACAAGATGTTGCCAATAAAACACTTGTAATCAACCCTCCTTTTCCAACAATGACCGAAAAGGAAATTGACGCTTCCTTTGACTTGCCTTTTACTCGATTACCACATCCTAAATACAACAAAAGAGGCCCTATTCCTGCTTTTGAAATGATTAAATTCTCTATAAACATTCATCGTGGTTGTTTTGGAGGTTGTAGCTTTTGTACCATTTCTGCTCATCAAGGAAAGTTTATTGCTAGTCGCTCTAAGGAGTCCGTTTTAAAAGAAGTAGATAAAGTTGCCAATATGCCAGATTTTAAAGGTTATTTATCTGATATTGGTGGACCATCAGCAAATATGTATAAAATGAAAGGTAAAATACAAGCTATATGCGATAAGTGTGTTGCTCCAAGTTGTATTAGTCCTGTTATTTGTAGTAATTTAGACACTTCTCACAAACCCTTAACGGAATTGTATCAAGCTGTTGATAAACACCCAAAAATTAAAAAATCCTTTATCGGAAGTGGTATTCGGTACGATATGTTAGTGCCTGAATTTAACAAAAATGCCAATCCAAAAGAATTAGATGCTTACACCGAAGAAGTCCTTACCAAACACGTATCTGGAAGGTTAAAAGTTGCTCCAGAGCACACCTCAGATAAAGTGTTAAAACAGATGAGAAAACCTTCTTTTTCTTATTTTCATCAGTTTAAAAAACGATTTGATCAAATCAATAGAAAATTCAATTTAAAATTACAACTTATTCCGTATTTCATATCTAGTCATCCTGCGAGTGAATTAGAAGATATGGCAAACTTAGCTGCGGAAACCAAAGATATGGGCTTTCAATTAGAGCAAGTTCAAGGTTTTACTCCTACTCCAATGACAGTCGCTACGGTAATTTATTACAGCGGTTATCATCCATACACACTTAAAAAAACCTATACTCCAAGAAGTAAGCAAGAACGTGAAGACCAACACCGTTTTTTCTTTTGGTATAAAAAAGACAATCAAAATTGGATTAGAAAAAGCTTATCCAAAGTAGGTAGAATGGATTTATTAGAACGATTACTTCCTTCAAAAACTGATTCTAAAAAATCAAGTGATTTTAAAAGCGTTTTACCAAAAAACAAACGGCATAGACAGCTCAGCTTACCGTCTGAATTCCCAAGAAATCCTAGAAATAAAAACAGAAAGAAAACACGTAAAAAAAGACGTTAATTAAACATCTTTGGAAAAGTTTCTTCTTTAGTTCTTCTTAAAACATTCAATTTAAAAACGGATTTCAAAAATCCTATTCCATATCCCAAAAATTGAATAAATGTAGCTTGTACAGAAAACAATGCCACTTTAACTGATTTATTTAGATATAAAGAGTGCATAAATACCAATAAAAAATAAAGTGTATAAAAAATATAGAGTAATGGTTTACCAATAAATAACAACAAAATTGATAAAAACAAGCCTAAAATAAACAAAGACGGAAACCAATAAGTAATTTTAGCAGTGTTTTTGTGTATTTTATTTAAAATAGGTCTTGTGCTACCAAAGTTTTGTGTTTGCTTATAAAACTGAAACCAGTTTGTTCTACGCTTATGATACACAAAAGCTTTACTTATAAATTGTTTTGATAAATTAAGTTGGTCTATTCTAAAACTTAAATCAATATCTTCACCATAATTTTGCTTAGAAAATCCTTTGCTTAACTCAAAAGCTTTTTTAGACAAACCCATATTAAAACTTCTCAATTGAAAAGATTGATTTCCTTTATTATTACGCAATCCTCCAGTCGTTAAAACAGAAGTCATACTGTAATTAATAGCCTTTTGAATTTCAGTAAAAGAATGATGTGATTTGTCTGGAGCAGCAAAAACATCTGTAAAATTATGTTCTAAGGTTTCTGTAACAATTTTTAAATAATTTTTAGGCAAAATTACATCAGAATCTAATAGAATAAAATAATCCCCTTTTGCTTGTTTCATTCCGTTGTTTCTTGCCAAACCAGGTCCTGTATTCTCTTGAAAAATATATTGAATGTTTAATTTTTGTTGATAGACACTTACAATTTCTTTACAAGTTTCTGTTGAGCCATCTTCAACAATAACAATTTCAAACGGATTATTATACTCTTGAAATAACAAACTGTTTAATAACTCATCTATTTCTTGCGGACGATTATAAACAGGAATAATAATAGACAAAGAAAGATTCATTTGTTAATATATTGAATACGCTAACAAAAGTAATTTATAATTTTGGTTCTATTGCAAATATAATGGGTAATTTATATTTACGCAGCATCTATTCAGCCATTAATTTCTCTCAAAGGTTACAAAATAAAAAATAAAACTCTCGCAAAGGCGCTAAGACGCTAAGTTGAATGTAATTTTGATTTAGAGGACATTATCATTCTTTCATAGTTTAGTAATAACTAATTATTCTATTTTTTTACTAATAACTTGTTGGTCTTTGCGTCTTTGCGTCTTTGCGAGAAATTAATGGCTGAATAGTTACTTTATGCGTAAAAATATAACAATTAGTATAATATCTTATTTGTTCATTTTTTTCATGGATAAAAAAACGAACCAAAAAAGCTTGTACTCAACTTGATTGGGTATCTGCTTACGAAAGCTAATCTAAATTTGCAGTAAAACCATAATTTTCTAAAAATAGTATATTCAATATTTATTTGTAAAAAATCATAAGATAAAACAAGATGAGGCATATAAAAATAAAGTACCGTTATAAGACATAAAAAAGGCTCTGATTTCTCAGAGCCTTTTAAAATTATTTAATTGTTAATCTATTTTTTAACAACTTTAAACGTACCAACAGTTTGACCTACTTGTGCTTTTACAAAGTAAGTACCATTAGATAAGTTTGACATATCAACATGAGCTTCTAAAGTTGATAATTTTTCATTTTTAACTTCTTGACCTAACATATTAAAAATACGTATTGATGTAATATTTTCATTAGCAGTCATTGTTAAATTATTTGTAACTGGATTAGGATAGTAGTTAAATCCAACAGTTACTAAATCATTTGTTGAAAGAGAAACATCTACTACTACTGTATAATCTTCAAATTCACCTCTACCAGAATTTAATTCACAAGAATTATCTTCAGGAGTTGAATCATTCCAATCAGTAACAATACGCATTCCGTAATTACCATCAGGTGTTCCAGCAGGAATAGTAACTGTACCAGTAAATGGACCATTACCATAGCTTGTTGTAGTAAATACAGCCTCTGAAATATCAAAACGGAAATCTTTATCCCAATCAATCCATAGAGTACATCCAGCTGTTCCACCTACAATCTCTATATTGAAATCAAAAGTATCCTCTGGCGCACCAGAAACATTCATTGTAGTGAAATCGCCATAATTATCTACAGAAATACCTGTAGCCATATTAGAAATATTACTAGCTCCATTTGTTGTACTAAAATTATCAATATAAGTACTTGTGCTTGTTCCTGCTGTAGGCGTACAAGGTTCTGTAAGAATTTCAACTGTAGTAAACTCAAACGGACCAACCCAAGTACTTGAATCTGTAGCACTACAATTTGACCTTACATAAAATTCATAAGATGTATTATCAGATAAACCAGATAAATTATAAGGATTATCAGCAGTAGCTACAACCATTGCACCCGTACCTTGCGTAAATCCAGCAGTACCCCATTCTACATCCCAAGCAGTAGCAGGAACAGTATTTGATTCTGTCCAACCTAAATCAGCACTATTTATAGTAATATTTGAAGCTGTTAAATCTGCTGGTATTAAACAAGTTGGTGTAGGCTCTGTTGTAAAAGCAAAAGGTCCAACCCAAGCACTTTGATAAGTAGCACTACAATTAGCACGTACATAAAATTGGTAATCTGTTGAAGCTGTTAAACCCGATAAAGTATAAGGATTATCTGCTGTAGCAGTAACCATTGTACCAGCTCCTTGTGTAAATCCAGTAACTCCCCATTCAATATCCCAAGCTGTTGCAGTACCATTTTCTGTCCAAGATAAATCTGCTACTAAATCTGTAATGTTTGAAGCTGCTAAACTTGTAGGGTCAGAACATGTAGGCGGAGCAGCACAAGTAACATCTGCCTCCCAACCAGCTTCTTGACCAGAACCATCTGATTTAAATACAAATGTTAAAGCACCACTAGCATCACTAGAAGTAAATGTAGTAGGAACAAAGTGATTTGAAGAAACAGAGGCATCACCACTCCAAGCACCATTAGGACAAGTTGTTCTATTATATGTAGATCCAGAATCAATTAAAGGAGAATTGGTATCTGGTCCATTATAAACCATCAAACCGTCCCAACCTTGCTCTGTATTAAAACTTGTAAAAGCTACTGTTACAACATCTCCAGCATTATCTGGTGCTATTGTCCATGTAGTATTTGTATTATTAACATAATTTGCAGCACCTCGCATATCTGTAAAAGTATCTCCACAACCAGGCGTATCAACCGTAGTAAATGACATAATTGGACAACCAGTAGCAGAACCACCAGCATTTTTAGGTACTATTTTGTAGTACACTGTTGTAGAATACGATGCCACAGTAACATTAGTCGTTGCTGTAGTAGTATTTCTAATAACTCCTAACTCTAAAGCCATAGTTAAACCTGCATAAATATCATAAGAAACTACAGCGCCACCAGTTGTTGGAGCATCCCAAGTAAATGTATTAAAACCTACAGGAACAACCGCTGCATCAACAGGCATAACATTTGAAACACATCCTGGCACATCTATTTGTGTCCATGCATAAGCACTTGACCACTCACTTGAACTTGTAGTATCACAAACAGCTCTTACTAAAAATTCATATTGATTTCCAGCAACTAAACTAGTAACAGAAACTGGGTTTGTTGCAGTTGCAACACCTGTACCAGTTGCAGTTCCACCTGCTGTAATATCTACTATTTCATATTCCCATCCGTTTGTTGGTGGAGAAAAATTATTATCTGTCCATCCAAAATCTGCAGTTCCAGCAGCAGCATCTATATTTGTTACTGTTAGGTCTGAAGGAATAATACAGTTTGCAACAGTAGTAAAAGCAAAAGGACCAACCCATTCACTATGACCATCAACTCCACAATTTGCTCTAACATAGTATTCATAATCATTTGTTTCTGATAAACCTGTTAAGCTATAAGGGTTTGCTTGATCTGTATAAGTTGCTGTACCTGTTACAGTACCTCCAGCAGTAATATCTACAATTTCAATATCGTAAAGTGATTCTCCACTTCCGCCTGCTGTCCAAGATAATGTTGCTGTTGCATTTGTAACGTCTGTTGCCGTTAAATCTGAAGGTTTAATACAAGAAGGAGCTTCTTCGACAATAAAATTATCGATAGCAAAATCATTTTCATAAATTGTTCCTGTAGAACTTACAGTACCTGAAATTCTAAAAGATACTACACCTGTTTCTGTTAAAAGAAGTTCAAATTCATTCCATTGATTTCCTTTATTTCCTGCTTCATTAAATATACTTGAATAAGTAGTACCTCCATCTGTAGAAATAGCAACATCAATATTACCATCTAAATCCATACCAGCACCATACATATGATAAGCAAATTTCAAGAATGGATTTGTTAAACCAGAAATATCAATTTGAGGTGAATAAATTGTTGCAACATCACCATAATCTACAGGACTTGAAGTTTCTGTATAAATATAATAATCACCGCTGTATGCAGCACTCGGACCTGTACCAGAAGAACCAGTAGCTCCCATTTTAGCAGACCAATCAAAATTGTCTGTTGTATCTTGAGTCCAACAAGAACTAATAGTTCCTGTTTCAAAATCTTCTGTAAAAGGAGCAATAAAAGTATCACATAATGTTTCAAAAGTAACTGGACCAAACCAAGTACTCACTCCAACATTATCACCAGCACAATCTGCTCTTACATATACGTCATAAGATGTACTTGCAACTCCACCTGTCCATACTGTTGCAGTAGCGTCAGTTGCATTATCAATAGTTGGTGTTGAAGCTGCATCTGGAGCAGTATCACCAGTAGGTACTATATATAAATCCCAGTTTGTAGCTGGAGTTGTATTATCTGTGCTTTCAGTCCAAGAGAATGTTGCACCATTCAATGTATTTGCTGTTACTGCCAAGTTACTTGGTTCAAAACAAGAAGGAATTTCTTCTATAGTAACATCATCAATAAAAATTCTCCAACCATCTTCACCTCCTGCTGGAACGTGCCAAGCAATATACACAACACCTGTATAAGCAGATAAATCTACAATTTCTTCTACATAAGTTGTATTACTATAAATTGTATTTGCTATTAATGTATTTGTAAAATCAGCAGGAGCTGTTCCTGTTGTAGATAATAATAACTCAAAATCATTTGGCTCTCCAGAAGATTGCATTCTATATTGATAAAGTAACCTGTCATTTCCTGTTAAAGTAATTGCTGGAGTGATTAAATAATCATCATTAGCACCATTGTTAAAATCTGTATTTATGCTAGCAACCTCATCTCCTTCAAATTGATTGAATGCAGTATTCATATCCCAAGCATCTCCATCAGCATTAGCATCATTTACAGTCCAACAATCTTGAGTTGAAGAGTCTGAATTAAATGTTTCATTAAAAGGTAAAGTAAATGCATTACATAAAGTTCTAAAAGTAACTGGACCTGTCCAAGTACTTACATCAGTATTGTCATTTCCACAATCTGTTCTCACATATACGTCATATTCTGTATTTGCAGTTCCTCCAGCCCAAACTACAGGCTGTGCAGTTTCTTCTAAGGTTGGTGTTGTAGCTGCATCTGGAGCAGCATCGCCTGTTGGCACAATATATAAGTCCCAATTAGTAGCTGCAGGTGAGTTATTTTCAGTCCAAGAGATTGATGCTCCAGAAGCAGTTATTGCATTTACAAAAATATCTGAAGGCTCAATACATGAAGGAGTAGGTTCCCATACAAAATCATCTATTCTTACTGTTTGAGAAGTTGCTCCATGACCGTGTTGAAAAGCTATATAGTTTGCACCTGCTGGTGGGGAAGTAATAGCTAAAGAATATTCAGCGTAAGCATTCGTTAATTGAATTCCTTGAAAAGGAACAAAGGTATTAAAATCTGTTGGATCGGTCATTGTTCCCACTAAAATTGCAGGGTCTGTCCCTGTTCCTTTAGCCATAAAACGAATACGGTGATCTGTATTTTGCATATCAGCCAAGTTTGGCGTAATTAATAATAAATCTGAAGCATCGTCAGAATCATTATACAATTCTATTGCATTTGCACCAGAATTTGGATCAGTACTCTCAACAGATACCCGTGTTGAAGTACTTGTTGAATTGATATAAGATGACCAACATAATGCCATTTCACCAGTAGTTGTAGAGTCAAAGTCTTCTGTAAAATCATTAAAAGGGTTACATTGTGTAACAAAGTCTGCTTTTCTCCATTCACTAAAATCTCCACTACCACAATTAGCTCGTAAATAAACTTCATAAGCAGTACTTGCTGTCAAACCAGTTAATGGTTGAGGATTAGCAGTTGTTGGTGTTCCCGCAACTGTTGGAGTACCTGTTCCTTGTGCCTGTACAACATACTCATAATCTGTTGCAGTTAAACCGTTATTATCTGTCCAAGAAACTTCACCTGTTGTAGTACCTGTACCGTTTGCAACTATATCTGCTGCAACTAAACAAGTAGGTACAACCCAATTAATACAAGTAACTCCATTTAAAACTTGATTAGTTGAATAAACATAATTTCCATTTGCTCCAACAACCCAAATATATGCAGATGCTGCATCATTATTTGTATTACCAGCACCAAAATCAGTATCTTGATAAAGGAAAGTAATTTCGTTAGTTGTTTCATGTAAAACGAGTTCAAATGTAGCACCAGAAGGTGAGTTGGAAAAATGAGGTCTATCATTCCATAAAATAACAACACGTCTGTTTGGTGCTGTTCCTAATGTTTCCCAATAAACTGCACCATAATCCGAATCAATATCATCAGCAAAAGGGTAAAACCCTGGCGCAGTTGGGTTAGAAAGACCAACGTTTCCTGTTGTAACACCAAAGAGTACTCCACCATTGTTTCCAACAACTAAATCTGTTGAAGTTACTCCATCTAAAGTAAATCCAAATGGTATGGTAATAGTTGCTTCTCCATCATCACCCAAAGCTAAATCAACACCTGTTGTTGAAATATCATCAAAAGCGTTCGTACACGCATTGTTGTACGATAGTTGCGCACTGCTCTGCCAACTAAAAATAGCTGTGGCAAGTAGCATAAAAATTAATGTAATTTTCTTCATAAAATAAAATTTAAGTTAATATTATTGTTTAATAAAGGCTAAAGTTAATAAAAAAAATTATACGGACAAGAGTTTGAGGAAAAAGTTCTTATAATTTTCTTGCAAAGTCGCAAAGAGTTGTGTGGAAAGCTTTGGGTATTATTGGTTTCTCGCAAAGACGCAAAGGCGCAAAGAGCTTGGAATAAAATATTGATTTTAAGTTGTTCCACTAAATTTGTAGTGAACTAATATAAATAACTCTAAAGTTTCTGAAATACGTTTGAATAAGGTTAAAAACCATGATTTGAGTAAACTCACACCGTGACTCGAAGTCACGGTATGAGTAAAAAAAGTGAGGGCTTCACTTAGAGTGAAACCCTCACTTTACAATAAGATTATCAATAATTAGTTTCTAATTATTTTAATTGTTTTTGTTGTATCATTAGCTAATAATACTTTTACAAAGTAAGTTCCACTAGGTAAAGTACTCATATCTAATACAACCTCAGTATTTGAATTGCTAAATTTTTGTTTCTGAACTTCCTGACCTAACATACTATAAATACTCGTAGCTTTAATGCTAGTATTTGCTTTTAAATTAAGAACAAAATTTGTAGGGTTTGGATAATAATTTAATATTGTTTCATCTAAAGAAACTTCGTCTTCAACCCCTAAAGCTCCTCTATTAAATACGTTTTCATTAGTTATACAAATGGTAAATTGACCGTGCAAATTTTGACCACCTGTATCCGTTAAATTAGACCTATCTACAGACCACACTCTAACATAAAACACATCTCCTGGTGTTTGATTAACTAATTGCACCATACTAAAACGATTGTTATCATTGGCATCATTATCTATAAAATCATCATCATCACTACAAGAAGAATATGCGTAATTTATGTTTCCATTAGGGAAATAACTCACTGCTGGCACTAAACTACCACATTCATTATTTGCGTCATCTACTCTATAAACAGCAATGGCACTGTCTTCCATTACTCCTGCAAAACCTGTTTGAATAAGCGTGTTTCCAGAAGCTGGCATTGTAAATTTATACCACACATCATCTACCGTAAAACCAGCTGTTGTACCATCAATTGCAGGGTCTGAACAGTTAGTTGCTAATGCTGGTGCAGTTTGTGTTGCTTGAATGTTATTTCCTAATTTAGGTTCACAATCTGCTGTAACATTTAATTCAATAGCATCTGCACAGAAATCATTTAATGGTGGTCCAACTTGTGTTGTTATGGTAAATGGACCTCTCCATCTACTAGGATCACTACCATCTGCCTCACAATTTGCGCTAACATATATTTCAAAAGTAGAACTTGGTATTAAGTTATCTATCACAAAAGGAGTTGTTGCTGTTGGCAACGTAGTAACATTATATTCTGTACCTGTACCTTGGTCAAAAGTAGGATAAACTACCTCAACTGTCCATCCTCCAAGAGGTGTTGGCGTATTAATATCTGTCCATGATACACTTACTGAAGTTGTTGTATTAGTAACTATATTTATTCCTGTAACCTGTAAACAAGTTGGTAAGGTTGTCCCTTGAACTGGGCCTAAGATACTATCTCCATTAGGACAATGTGCTATTATATAGAAATCCCAATCTGTATCAACATCTAATCCTGTTATGGTATATGGGTTATCTAATAAGTTATCGCCATCAGTATCTAATACATCTTGTTGAGTTCCTGAACCAAAAGTAAATCCAACTGGTCCATATTCTATGGTGTAAGTTGTTGTACCTGGGTCATTATCTGTATCTGTCCAAGCTATATCAATAGTTGTAGTTGTAGGGTTTGATGTAATAGGATCAAAAATTGGCCAACAGTCTGGTGCTTCATCTACTTTTACATCATCTATGGCTAAATCATCGTAAAAATCACTTCCATTACTTTCATCTACTGTAAACTTTATTTGAATTGGTCCTGTTATTGTTAAATTTGTTAAATCTAAAGCTACTTGTTCCCATCCTTCAGTATTTGAGCTACTTGTAAAGAAGTTTGTATTCCAAGCTGCTCCATCCCAAACATCAACAGAAAAAGCAACATTTGTATTTCCTTCGTTATTACTTACATAATAAAAATATAGGGTTGGACTAGTTAATGTAGCTGTATTAATTAATGGTGTTGTTATGGAATTATTTAATCCAGATGGTGTTGAATCATCTACATAAGCAAAATACCCACCACTTTCAGTTACTGTTCCCATAACATCTCCTGCATTTCCAACATGTGCAGTATTTCCTGTACCTATAGTATTTGAAAACGCCCAAACATCAACACCTTGAGATTGCTCCCAACAAGCATCTAACATTCCTCCATCAGAAAAATCTTCATGATAAGGTGCATCAAATATAGGACACAAAGTAGTAAAGGTAATAGGTCCAGCCCATAAACTATAATCTCCATTACCACAATCTGCACGTATATAGAGTTCATAATCTGTTTGGTCTGTAAGACCACCTTGTACATAATTTACATTATTAGTAGTATCATTTGTTGTAGCAGTATCAGGATCAAATCCAGGAGCTCCATAAACTACTTGCCATGCTCCAGCTGAAGGGTTATTACCATCAGACCATGTTAAATTAACATCCGTTGCTCCAACTGCATTCACAACAATACCATTTACATTTACACAGGTAGGCATTTCTCCAATAAATACATCATCTATGGCTAAATCATCTCGAGTTCCGTTATTGTTTTCATCTACATCAAAACGTACTTGTATGGTTTGGTTTGCATAAGCATTCAAATCAACAAACACTTGCTCCCAACCATTGGTATCTCCGTTACTTTGATTATGTGTAAATACATCCTCATGCCATGTTGTTCCGTCCCAAATATCTACTGAAAAGTTTACAAATTTATTAAAGAATTCATCATTACTCGCATAATAAAAGGCTAAAGTTGGATCTGCAATGCCTGTTAAATCAACAAAAGGTGATAATAAATAGGTATTTGTACTATTGGGATTAGAATCATCTACATAAGCAAAGTAACCGCCACTTAACGTAGTTGTTCCAGACATATTTCCTGCATTACCAATATGTCCTGGATTGGTTACATCGTTATCAAACAACCAATCTTCTGAATTATTTGCACCTTGAGTCCAACAAGTAGGAGTAACTCCTCCACTTTCAAAATTCTCTGAATAAGGTGCTTGAAAAACATCACATTTTGTAGTAAAACAGACTGGTCCTTGCCAAAATGAATCTTCATCTCCAGAATTAGCACCACAAACTGCTTTTACATAATAACAGTATTCTGTTGCTGGATCTAAGTTTGTTAACGTAAACGGATTAGTAGTTGCAGTAACAAGTGTTCCTGTTCCTTGCGCAAAGCCCATTGGTCCATATTCAATCTCCCAACCACTTTGTGGTGGTGTTGTATTGGTATCATTCCAAGATACCTCTGCCGTATGAATGGTAATACTTGATTCATTAACTGCTAAATTCTCTGGTATAAAACAGGTAATTGGTGGTGAACATAAAATTCTTGCCTCCCAACCATCACGAGTTACAGAACTATCAGAATGAAAAACAAAAGTTAGACAACCGCCATTAGCAATATCTGCTGAAATCATTCCAGGTGAATTTGTTCCTCTATACTCTCCTATTAAAGGTGATGATGTTGAACTACCATCATAAATTTGTAAATAATCACAACAGTTTTCTGTTTCAAAAGAGTCAAAAATAACAGTTAAAACATCTCCAGCATTATCTGGACAAATAGTAGTAGTTTCATTTTGACTATTAGTATATTGACCATTTGGACCACCTATATCATAAAACATATCTCCACAACCTGCAACTGCAATTGGCGTACAAAAATTATAAGGTCCAGACCAATCACTTGCAACTGAGTTAGCACTATCACATAAAGCTCTTACATATACATCATAACAAGTAGATGCATTTAAGCCATTTAAAACATACGGATTATTAAAAGTGGTTACCGTTGTTCCTGAACCTTGAGTGAAATTTGTTGGTCCATATTCAATTTCCCAACCATCTTGAGGTGTAACACCGTTATTATCTGACCAAGCTATAGTAGCATGATCATCAAAAATTAATGCAGTATCTGCACTAATTCCTGAGACAGCAATACATTGTGCTGTTTCTTGTGATGTTAAGGTTGGAGAATCTATACAAAACCCTCCAAATTGAAAATTCGCTTGATTATCACTATATGCAATTCTATATCTAAAACTTTGTAATTCCCCTTCGGATAAAGTAGAAATTAATAAAGGCTGACTTGTAAAACTTATTTGCCCATTACAATTGGCATAATCTGTACTAGAGGTTGAATTACCACTAATATCTTGCCAATCGTTCCAAAAATTACCTCCAACAGACCATTGCAGTTTTAAAGAAGTACCTACTTGATAATATACATAATTAAAAGAAACAACCACTTGCTCCTCTGCTGGAGTAGATTGAGTTGCTGCTCTTAAATCATACATTGGTGAAGAAACGATAACATTATCAAAAATGAATGAATTGTGCCCATTAGGCGTATCTTCAGCAACATTATCAAACCCAAAACTTGATCCAGGTGTTGGTGTGGTAAATGGGTTGTCAGATGGATTGTGAACAAATCCAGCAAAATTAATAGGATCAAATATTGTTACTTCCCAGTCTGAGTTTGGCCAATTGGCTGGCTCGTTAATGACTAAAAGTGCTTGTGGTTGCACTTGTGCCTGAGTTTGGTTAAAACCAAAGAAAAAGGCTATTAAAACGACTAATAAGGTAATTTTTTTCATCAAAAAAAGTTTAATGTTAGTATATTGAAAGGCTAAATTTATTATAATTTTTTGGATTGACAAAATTATTGTTTGTTTTTTAACTTTTTTGCATAAAAAAACACCAAATGATGGTGTTTTTTTATACAAAGTTTGTAACTATTCACCCAAATTAGGGATAAAAGGTTTGTTAACAAAAGTATTTTGAATATTTTTCAACACATTTTAAGACCGCTGCAAGGCAGAATCCAATAATTAATCAAAAAAAATGTCGATATTTATTTGATTATCAGATAATAAAGTTGTATTTTTAACCCATGAAAATACAAAAACAACCTACATTAGCAGATAGTATTTGCGATTTACGTGTAAGAAAAATAAAAAAAACATTTTTCACTCAAATAAATACAATTATTGACTGGGAAAAGATTTCTGTAATAATTAATAAAGATTATTCAAAAGGTAAAAGTGCCGTTGGTAAGCCATCTTATGATGGTTTATTGCTTTTCAAGATGTGTCTTCTTCAGAGTTGGTATGGGTTAAGTGATTATGAAGTTGAAGACCGAGTTAATGACAGTCTTTCATTTAGTTATTTTTGCGGAATGACTATAGAGCAATCATCTCCTGATCATAGTACATTAAGTAGGTTTCTAACAGCATTAACAAAAACAGGAACTTTTGAGAAATTATTTAAATCGATAAATGAGCAATTAGAAGCACATAAAATTATTGTTAAAACAGGTCTTATTATAGATGCAAGTGTTATAGACACTCAATTAAAACCAAAAGGAAAAACAACTCACAAAGTAACTCAAGATAGAGAAGACGAAGTTACTGCTAAAAAAGAATACGCTTCAAGTGTTGATAAAGATGGAACTTGGTTAAAAAAAAGAGGAAAGTATCATTTTGGTTATAAAAAACACCACGTAACAGATGATGAAGGCTTAGTT
>Ga0256840_1001900_pt1 | contig 18912 bp, 11 predicted proteins | sample 355202metaG_FD_185969 | JGI IMG/M metagenome (GOLD analysis project Ga0256840, IMG submission 185969) | Hydrothermal vent microbial communities from Mid Atlantic Ridge, Atlantic Ocean - 355-202 | ecosystem: Environmental > Aquatic > Marine > Hydrothermal vents | place: Atlantic Ocean: Mid...
AGATTTAAGATCAAGCTGTTTGATAATATCTTCTCTTACTTCGGGAGTAGCGGTGGCTGTTAAAGCGACTACAGGGGGACGATTGAGTAAATGTAATGCATTTTTCAATTTAGTATAACTAGGTCGGAAATCGTGTCCCCAAACGCTAATACAATGTGCTTCATCTATAGCAAAAAGCCCTACTTTAATGTTTGTTAGATTATCAACAAAGTATTGATTATAAAACCTTTCAGGAGCGATATATAATAGTTTGTATTTTCCTTGACGTACCCCTTTAATTCTCTTAAAGCTTTCGCTCTGTCCGATGGAGCTATTTATGAATGTTGCTGGGATGCCAATAGCGTTTAAGGCGTCAACCTGGTCTTTCATTAAAGAAATCAGCGGAGAAACAACAATGGTTATCCCTTCTAATATTAAAGAGGGCAATTGATAAATTAATGATTTTCCGCCCCCCGTGGGCATAATAACAACTGTATCTTGTTTTGCCAAAACACTATCAATAGCTTTTTCTTGACCAGGCCTGAAATCGTTATAACCATAGTGTATTTTAAGCAGTTCTTTAAGATGTTGTTTTTGTTTTTCTTTATCCATATAAATATATTATAACAAAAAAATAAAAAGCCCATAAATATGGGCTTTTTAAACTAACAAAACAGATAATTATTTAGTAATTGTTTTTAATAATTGTTGAGGTTTGCTCCAATTTTGTAGCCTTTGATTTTCTATTCCTAAAGATTTTAAAACAAAACCGATAATTAAGTAGCTTGTAAAAACAATAATAATTCCTATAATTGCTCCCCCAATGATTTTTTTAGCTTGTTCAATTTTTTCAACATTACCAGATGAAATTAAAAACATAAAACCCCCGTAAACAAAAGCTAATAAGGCCAAAGATCCAGTGAGACCTAAAATTATTTCTGAAACTCTGATGCCTATATTGATTAGGTCATTTAATTGGTAGCCACCACAGGCGGGCGTATTTATGTTTTCTGCCTTTGAACAATCAATTTGTTTTTGTTTTTCTAAGACAGTTGGGGTGGCTGCTTGTATTAAGACTGGTTGAAAAACAATAACACAGGTGACTAAAAACAAAAAAATATTTTTCATTAAAAAAGACATAATTTTAAAGATTAAAATTAAATTTTTATTTTACGGTTTGTTGAATTTTTCTGGCTCCGAGCATAATGATATCTTCTAACTCCATTTGTCTTGCTACTGCTTCATCAATCATTTCTTTCATAATATTTTCAGCTGCTTTTGGTTCATTTCCTTTATACCAACTTTTGGCAGTTAAAAGTTGTTCAGCAAAAATCCCAATCTCAGGATCATCTAGTTGCCATTCAATTAAAGATCTCAGAGCTGTAGGTCTTTTTGTCTTTTCCAAATAAATTTTAGCTTGTTCTTCTGATGTTAAAAATTGTAGAAAATCCCAGGCTGTATCTAATTTTTGTTTAACATATTTTTCTCCTTTTTTTGTGTCCTCTGGATCGGTAAGTATTTTTTTGGAGACTACCTCTACCCAATAATTAGCAAAATTAACCTCGTCATTTCCTTCTATTTGTGGTAAACGCGCTATAGAAAAATTTAATTTTGGCGCCATAGATTTTATTTGAGGAATCATATAAGAATAACCAAACATCATTGCTAGTTTTCCTTGCGCAAAAAGATCTAGAGAGTATTCCATATTTTTATTCCAGGTGTACACTTCTTTGGCAGGATTAGCAAAATCTGTATAGAAACGTAAAGCCATCTTGCCGGGATTATAGGCTTGATTATTAGCATCAAATTGATTCATATGAAACAAAACATGTCTTTCTTCATCCATCATTATAGCGCCGCTTTGCATCATTAAAATTGATAATATATCGCTAGATCTTGCAATGTTGTCACTCCCCCCCAAGGCTACACCAGCCTGCACTATTTGCCCTTTGTTGTTTTGTTTTGTTAGCTTTTTTACATCTTTATAAAATTCTTTATTCCAAAATTGAGGGGCTTGTATGATGCTAGCATTATTTAAAAGGTCTCTATTATAAAACATTGCCAGAGTATCTACATAAAGCGGGAGAGCGTAAATTTTTTCCTCGCTTTTATTTGTTTTTTCGTCAGTCTCTTTAATAACAACATCATTATATACTACATCAACAAATTTATTTAAGACATCTTTGGGGGTTAGACTTTTTTTTGTGCGCAGTTCAATCACAGTTTCTTTTTTGATAGTCCCTTTTTGTACAGGATAGGCCATAGTAATAGTAGGAGGGAGAGGAGCAATTTTGTTTTTGTATTTTCTTATCCAAGTATTTTGGATAGAGAAAATATCTGGCCCTCTGTCTTCAGCAAAGGCATCAATTAGTTTTTCTTCATATTCATCATAGCGTAATTTTGTATAATTTATTTTAACATAAGGATGCATTTGATTATATTTTTCAATAATTTCTTTAAAAACGTCAGGACCATCCCAAACGCGCCAATACTCAAGAGTTATTGGTTGCATTTTTTCTTTTACCTTTTTATCAACAGTTTTACAACCAAAACCAGAAGTTAAAATTATTGTAAAAATAATTAAGAGATAGATTAATTTTTTATCCATATTATTTTATATTAAATATTCTTTTGGTCTATATTGTAAAGCTTCAGCGACATGATTTAATAATATTTTAGTTGATCCTTCTAAGTCGGCGATTGTTCTTGCTATTTTTAATACTTTAAAATAACTACGCGCAGAGAGACGCATTCGCTCCGCTGCGTCTTTAAGTAGTTTTGTTGTAGTATTATCTATTTCACAAAAGCATTTTACCGCTCTAGAATCCATTTCAGAGTTAGTGATAAATTTTGTACTTTTAAATCTTTTGCTTTGAATAATACGAGCCTCTTCTACTCGTTCTCTAATTGTTTTTGATGATTCTGCTGTGTCTTTACTAGTTAGTTTATCAAATTGGATGCGAGGGACCTCCAAGTGTAGGTCAATTCTATCAACAATAGGTCCTGATAGCTTTTTACGGTAGTTAGCAATTTGAACAGAGGTGCATGTACAGGGTTTCTGTTCGTCACCTAGAAAACCGCAAGGACAAGGATTGGTGGCTGCTATCAAAATAAACTTAGCTGGGAAAATTAGATTGCCAGCTGCGCGGCTAATATGAATAACCCCATCCTCTAATGGTTGACGTAGGCTTTCTAAAATAGAACGAGGAAATTCAGCAAATTCATCTAAAAACAAAACTCCGCGATGCGCTAATGATATTTCTCCTGGTCGTGGCCAAGCCCCTCCTCCAACCAGCGCCACCCCAGAAGCAGTATGGTGCGGAGCGCGAAAAGGACGAGTAGTTATAAGCGATTTTTTGTGGGGCAATTCCCCAGCAACGCTGTAAATTTTAGTTATTTCTAATGATTCATCTAACCTTAATTTAGGAAGGATTGAAGGTGTTGTGCGCGCAAGTAATGTTTTTCCGGATCCGGGCGGACCACTCATTAAAATATTATGCGCTCCTGCTGCTACAATTTCCATTGCTCTTTTGGCATGCTCTTGCCCTTTTATGTAGGCCATATCAAGGCTAGTAGAAACATAATCAAACTGGAAATTAAGAGCTGGAACGGAAATAAGTTTTGTTTTTCCTTCTAAATGTTTAGCTAATTCTAAAAGGTTCTTTACAGGAAAAACCTCTAAATCGGCAATCAATTTAGCTTCTTGGGCGTTTTGGTAAGGAACAAATAGGGTTTTAATTCTTTCTTGTCGGGCAGTGATTGCTATAGGAAGAATGCCATTAATTGGCCTTAACTCCCCGCTTAGGGCTAATTCGCCCACAAACAAAACTTTATTTAAATCAACGATGGGTTTAATTCGTTTAGCAGCTATTAGAATACTAACAGCAATAGGCAGATCATAACTTGGACCATGTTTGCGTAGATTAGCAGGCGCTAAATTGACAGTTATTTTTACTTTAGGACAGAAAAGACCAGAATTTTTTATAGCGCTTCTTACTCTTTCTCTTGATTCAGAAACTGCCGTGTCAGGTAATCCTACAATAGAAATTGAACCTAAATCCCCTCCTCCAATATCAGCTTCCACTTCAATAAGTTCTGCATCTAACCCTAAGACAGCTGCTGACAAAACCTTTGAAGACATAAATTATAATTTTATCTTGTTTAATTTATTTTATTATAACACAAAAACAATAAACACGACAAATTAAAATAACAAATTTATAAAATACATTTAAGGATTTTGACAAAATATGTTTTTTGTGTTAGTTTAAAATAAATTTATTATAATAAAATTATACAAAGGAGGGAGAAGATATGTTTAATATAGTTGATTGTTCTTTTTGTAAAGGAAAAGGTTACTTTGATTTTTTGCTTTTCACTAAGAACTGCCCAAGATGTAGGGGGTACGGGCAATTTATAGAAATAAATTGCCCGGTATGTGGCAAAAAGCTCTGTCTCCCGGGAAGAAGTTTAAAGGAATATAAAGGCAATTTAGTGTGTTCAGAAGAATGTAAGCAACAGATTCAAAATGAGATTTAGTTTTTTAGACTATTAAAGACTGACAAGACTGTCCATAAAAAGGGCAGTCTTTTTCTACTATTTAAATACAACAAAAAAATCGCCCTAGGCGGGCAGGCAAGAAATTTTTGCTAGAAGAAATTCAGTCTAGAACCGAATTTAATCTAGCAGAAAATCCCCATGCTTGTCGTGCCTGGCCCGTCTAGGACGATCTTTTTGTTAAGAGGGCGTTGTTAAAAAACTCTCTATTCTCCTTTGTTTGGTTTGCTCGTATTTTTGTAAATTATATTATACTAGCACACTATTTAAATCTTGTCAAGACCTAAGATTATTCTACTGTTACGCTTTTAGCCAGATTACGTGGCTTATCTACATTACGTTTTTTATAAATAGCAATATAATAAGCAAGAAGCTGTAAAGGGACGACAGATAGAATCGGAGTTAAAAATTCAAGTGTTTTAGGAATATAAACAACATCATCAGCTACTTTTCTTGTTCTGCGATCACTACGGCTAGCAATGGCAATGACTTTTCCTCCTCTTGCTTTTATTTCCTCGGCATTACTCAAATCTTTATCATAAACACTTGTTTGAGGCATAATAAATATACTAGGAAAATTTTTGTCTATCATAGCAATTGGTCCGTGCTTCATTTCACCGGAAGGAAAACCTTCAGCATGGATATAGGAAACCTCTTTAAGTTTAATAGCTCCTTCTTGAGCAATAGGACAGTTAAATTTTCGTCCTAAAAATGCAAAGTTTTTGTATTTACAATATTTTTTAGCTATTTTTTTAACTTGCCTAGATATTTTTAAAGTTTCTTTTATTTTTTGAGGCATGCTTTCAAGCTCTTTAACAATTAAACGACGCTGTTTGATAGACAATTTTTTTTCTCCTAAAAATAAGGCAATTAAAGCTAAAGCAATTAATTGAGAAGTAAAAGCTTTGGTAGAGGCAACTGCAATTTCTGGCCCACTATGTGTATAAATACCAGCATTAACCTCACGTGCAATTGTAGAACCAACAACATTAACTACTCCTAAAGTAAGCAAGCCTTTTTCTTTTGCCTGACGAATGGCGGCTAGAGTGTCGGCTGTTTCCCCAGACTGGCTTATAGCTAAAACAGCTGTGTTTTTTAGCAAAACATTAGCACGATAACGGAATTCAGAAGCATATTCAGCTCTTGTGGGTAAGCATGCTAATTCTTCAATCATATATTCGCCTATTCGAGCAGCACAATGAGCGGTGCCGCAACCAATAAGCACCAAATATTTTAATTGACTTAACTCGTTTTTTATTTCAATAAATCCTCCCAAATTTGCTTTATATTCTTTTGTATTTATCCTTCCACGCAAAGTATTGGCAATTGACTTTGGCTGTTCAAAAATTTCTTTTTCCATAAAATGTTTAAAACCATCCTTTTCTGCTTCGTTTATGTCCCATTTTATTGTTTCTGGTTCTTTTTTTATTTTTCTATAATTAGCGTTAAAGATATTTATTTTATTATTATAAATTTCTGCTATTTCCCCATCTTCTAGATATATTACATCACGGGTAAAAGGCAAAATAGCAGCTGCATCTGAACAAACAAAAACCTCTTTTGCCCCAACGCCAAGCAAAAGAGGACTTCCCATCCGAGCGGCTATCAAACGTTTTGGTTCTAAAGAATGTATAACAACTAAACCATACGTCCCTTTAATTAATGATAATGCCTTACGCACCGCTGTTAACAAATTTTCATTATAAAATTCTTCAATTAAATGGGCTATAATTTCTGTGTCAGTTTGAGAACTAAAAAAGTGCCCTTTTTTAACAAGAAATTGTTTTAGTTTTTGATAATTTTCAATAATCCCATTATGGACAAGCCAAATTTGTCCTGAGCAATCTGAGTGAGGGTGAGCGTTTTTGATATTAGCTTGTCCGTGAGTTGCCCAACGAGTGTGAGCAATTCCCATATTGCCTTTTAAAGGATTTTTAGAAAGTTTGTCGGCAAGATTAATAATTCGCCCAGAGGCTTTGATAGTATTTATTTTTTGTCCATCATGAACAGCCAGTCCAGCTGAATCATAGCCGCGATATTCCAATTTTTTTAATCCATCTAGCAAAAGATTGGAAGCTTTTTTGTTGCCAATATAGGCAATTATTCCACACATAAATTTATTCATTATTTATTATCCTTATTATTAATTTACCATATTTTAAAGATTTAAAGAAAGTTTTTGAAATCAAGTTTTTTTAAACTTAAAATCAACAGCAACAGAATGTATAGTAGTCGTAAATAAGTCGAACAACTAATAATATTTTTGTCTCATTTTAAATAAATATCAATTAATTTTTAAACTTAACTATATAATAATCTTGATTGTATAGCATTACAATCACTTGATTTTTAACAGGGTTTGTGTTAATATAAGTTTTAGTTTTAGGTTATTTTAAATATGGCTGGGTAGCTCAGTTGGTTAGAGCGAGGGAATCATAACCCCTAGGTCGTGGGTTCAAATCCCACCCCAGCCACAAATATTATATAATTGTATAGCTTGCAACTCATAACGACTTTTGGCTGGTTAAAAATCAAGCAAAAAGAATTATTACCATTATTTTTAGCTTCGTATATATTTCAAACCTTTGTCTAAGGGTTTAATTTTGACTTGTTATTTTGTTATTTATGCCTAGTTTGCCTAAATCTTATATCCCATCTCAATATGAAGATGGGATTTATAAAAAATGGGAAGATTCAGGATATTTTAATCCTGATAATTTAGATTTGGACGATGAAGCGGCTTCTTATTCTATTGTAATGCCACCCCCTAATGTTACTGGTACGCTGCATTTGGGGCATGCTGTAATGTTAGCTTTAGAGGATATTTTAATTAGATATTATAGAATGAGAGGATATCGAACTCTTTGGATTCCTGGCACTGATCACGCTGCTATTGCTACTCAAACTAAAGTAGAAAAAATTTTAAAAGAAAAAGGATTAACTCGTCATCAACTAGGAAGAGAGAGATTTTTGAGAGAAGTAGTTAATTTTGCTAAAAAATCCCATGATACTATCGTAAATCAAGTAAAAAAAATGGGTTCTTCTTGTGATTGGTCGCGTGAAGCTTATACTTTAGATGAGGTTCGAACAAAAGTTGTGCGAAGTGTTTTTAAATTAATGTATGATGACGGCTTAATTTATCGCGGAGAGAGAATAGTTAATTGGTGTCCGCGTTGTCACTCTACTTTAGCCGATGACGAGGTTGAATACAAAGAACAAAAAGCAAAATTATATACCTTCCGTTATTCGCCTGACTTCCCTTTTACTATTGCTACTACTAGGCCAGAAACTAAATTAGGTGACACAGCTGTAGCTGTTAACCCTAAAGATTATAGGTATAAAAAATATATAGGAAAAGTTTTTGAAGTTAATTTTTTAGGGCATATTTTAAAATTAAAAATTATTGCTGACAAAAGTGTGGATATAGAATTTGGCACAGGAGCCTTGGGCGTTACTCCTGCGCATTCTCTAGTTGATTGGCAGATGGCAGAAGAGAAGAATTTAGACATTATTAAAGTTATTGATGAAGATGGCAAAATAAGACAGGGTTTTGGCGAGTTTTCTGGTTTAAATGTTAAAGAGGCACGCGCTAAAATAGTGGAAAGATTGCGAAAGACTGGTTTAATGGAAAAAGAAGAAGAAATTAGCAACAATATTTCTTTGTGCTATCGTTGTGATACCCCTATTGAGCCATTGCCTAGTAAGCAATGGTTTATAAATGTTAATAAAAAAATTCCAGGAATAGGAAAATCAATTAAAGAATTGTCAGTAGAGGCGGTACGAAATGGGGTTTTTGGCCGAAAACCAATTAAGATTTATCCAGAACGTTTTCGTAAAAATTATTTTCATTGGATGGAAAATTTGCGTGATTGGTGTATATCTAGACAAATTTGGTATGGCCATAGAATACCTGTTTGGTATAAAGACAAAGGACAGAATAGTGATAAAGAAGTATACGTTGGCATAGAGCCACCAAAGGGAGAAGGCTGGAAACAAGATCCAGACACCCTTGATACATGGTTTTCCAGTGGACTTTGGACATTTTCTACTTTAGCTCAAGACCCTCAGCAAATTAAAATTAAAGACAGACGCTTAGTTATAGAAAGCAATGATTTTTATTGTTTTCACCCCACCAATGTTTTAGAAACAGCTTATGATATTTTGTTTTTTTGGGTAGCGCGAATGATTATAATGACAACTTATGTTATGCGAGACGTTCCTTTTTACGATGTTTATTTGCACGGACTTGTTTTAGATGAACACGGAAAAAAGATGAGTAAATCAAAAGGGAATGTTATAGATCCACTTGAGATGATAAAAAAATATGGCACTGATGCTGTTAGACTTTCTTTAGTAATTGGCTCAGCTCCAGGGAACGATATGAAATTAAGCGAAGAAAAAATTGCTGGTTTTAGAAATTTGGTTAATAAATTGTGGAATGTTGCGAGGTATATTTTACAAAAATCAAAGCTTGATAACCAAAATTTAAAAATTCAGTTTAAGGACCAAAGCTTAACTTTAGCTGATAAGTGGATTTTAAGTCAGATGAGAAATTTAATTAGAAGTGTAAGTGATGATATAGCTAATTATCGTTTTTCTCAAGCAGGAGAAAAATTAAGAGAATTTACTTGGAATAGTTTAGCTGACTGGTATTTGGAGATTAGTAAGTTTGAACAAAGCGAAAATAAAGATAAAATTTTAATAAAAATTTTAATAGATTTATTAAAAATGTGGCATCCTTTTGTGCCATTTGTTACAGAAGCTATTTGGCAAGAGATGGGAACTAATGGCTTGTTAATGGTTGCTAAATGGCCTCAAGAGAAAGATTATAACGAGGTATTAAAAGACGAAACACAAGTAAGAGATTTTGAAAAAATAAAGAATATTATAATGGCTATTCGTAATGCAAGATCAGAGAACAAAGTTGAACCAAGTCGCAAAATACAGGCTATTATTTATGCGGGGAAAAATTATGAAATAATAAAGAAGTCCATCATCTTAATTAAAAGCTTGCGAACAGGAATTGATAATTTAGAAATTAAAGAAAATGGCAAAAAGATAAAAAAAGCGATTTATATTACAGTTGGAGATGTTGAGGTATATCTTTTGGGCGCAATTGACCCAGAAAAAGAAAAAATGCGCATTAAAAGAGAAATAGAAAATTTGGAGAAATTAGTAGATAATTTAAAAAGTAAATTAAATAACAAACAATTTGTAGACAAAGCCCCTAGAGAAATAGTGGAGCGTGAAAAGCAACGTTTAGCAAGCTTTGATCTAAGGTTAACACAATTAAAAGAAAAATTAAAAGAATATTAAAATTTTAGTTAGTTTTTAAAAATCTTAATGACAGAAATCAGACTAAAAAATATTTACGGTTTGTACTAATTTTATATTGATATTATGGTTATATATAAATTGATTTTGTTGAATGAAAAAATAAAGTGATTCCATGTCAAAACGCGTGAATTTTTATTACCTTTTTATTGTTAATGGATATTTAATTTTTGCATTATTTATGATACAATTAAATCATAAAAATTTAACACAAATTTATGCAGTCAATATTAAATAATGATCTTTTACAGTTAGAGATGTTGGGTAATACTGTTGGAGAATATTTTTTGGCCGCATTAATTTTTTTATTAGTAATAATTGTATTGAAAATTTTTCAGAAATTTCTTATTGATCGCATTAAAAGAATAGCTCAAAAAACTAAAACAGATATTGATGATATTGTTGTGAATGTGATTAGCAATATTCATTGGCCGTTTTATGTTTTGATGTCGTTTTATATTGCTATTAAATTTTTAAATGTTCATAATTTTATTGCTCAATGGTCGTATTACTTATTATTAATTGCGGTTGTCTACTATATTGTTCGCGGTCTTCAAGAGTTTGTTGATTACGGCACAAAATTGGTGATAGACAAAAGGAGGAAGGAAGAAGATGATGAGATGCATTTAGGTATTATTACTGTTTTAAATACAATAGTAAAAATATTATTGTGGGTAGCGGCGATTTTAATAGTTCTTTCAAATTTAGGTTATAATGTTAATTCTTTAATAGCAGGACTTGGAATTGGAGGCATTGCTGTTGCTTTTGCTTTACAAAACATATTAAGCGATATTTTTAGCTCTTTTTCTATATACTTTGATAGACCCTTTAGAGTGGGCGATTTTATTGTGGTAGGAAATTATAAGGGAACAGTTAAACGTATAGGAATAAAAACAACACGCATCCAATCTTTACAAGGCGAGGAGATAGTCATACCAAATAATGAATTAACTCAAACTAAATTACAAAACTTTGGAGTAATGGAAAAGAGAAGAGTTGTCTTTACAATTGGTATTACTTATGAAACACCACTAGAAAAAGTAAAACAAGTTCCCCAAATAATTAGAGAGGCCATTGAAAAAGAAAAGATAACTGAGGTAGAAAGAATTCATTTTAAGACCCTAGGAGACTTTGCTTTGATTTTTGAGGCAGTATTTTATATTAATTCCAAAGAGTATAAGGATTATATGGATATTCAACAATCTATTAATTTGTTCTTAATGGAAAGATTTGCTCAAGAAGGCATAGAATTTGCTTATCCAACCCAAACTTTATACCTTAAAAAAACACAAAACTAAGACTTGCCTTTTAGTTTTAAAAATACTATAATTATAATATAAATTTAAATGAATACATTTTAAATAATTAAAATAAAATTATGGTTAAGTTATTGAAGAAATTCGCAAAATTTAATTTAAAAAAAGAAGAAGAGTATGAAGATGAGGAACGGGAAGAGACAGAAGAAGCAGAAGGAGAAGTAGAAGAAAACGAAGAAGGAGAATGGTTAGGCGAAGAACAAGAAGAGGGACAATTATCAATAGATGTTTATCAAACTCCAGAAGCTATTGTGGTTAAGTCTACTATTGCTGGTGTTAAACCGGAAGACATCGATATTTCTATCAATAATGATATGCTTACTATTCGTGGCAAAAGAGAAACAAAGGAAGAAATTAAAGACGAAGATTATCTTTATCGAGAGTGTTATTGGGGGTCTTTTTCTCGTTCTATAATATTGCCAGTTGAAATAGAGGCAGAAAAAGTTGAAGCAGAGTTAGAAAACGGCGTTTTAACAATTATTTTGCCAAAAGCCAAAGCTAGCAAACAGATATCTGTTAAAGTTAAAGAGAAAAATTCTTAGTAAAAATATGAAAGTTAGCTTTACTATTAAGAAAGTAGAAGAAGATAAAGTAATTTTGGTTGATAGTAGCCACAACGTTGTTAGCTGGCCAAAAGATAAATTACCCCCCCAGTCAATAAAAGAGGGAGAAGTTGTTAGTTTTTACATAAACGAAAAGGTGGATTCCCATAATATACAAGAACAAGCAAAAGCGATTTTGAACGAGATTTTAAATATTAAAAATTAGTTTATATGTCTCGTTCTTCGGTAAGGCCAATCAATATTTTATTTAGATGGTTACTGGAGATAGTAGCCATTTTTTTTATTATTTTTTTTATTTTAGGGATAGGTTATTTTTTGTTCGTTAAGATATATGAAAATAAAATTTATCCAGGAGTTTATGTTGGTAACATAAACTTGGGGGGAAAAACCGCTGAAGAAGCTCTTTATTTGTTAAATAGAAAAATAGATAATATCAATCAAAAAGGAATTAAATTTGTTTATAAAAATGAAGAAACCATTATTTATCCTGTAATATCTTCTTTAGAGGGCGATTTGGCTTATCCAATTATTAACTTTGATTCTTCTGAAACTGTCTCCCGCGCTTTTACTTATGGGCGGCAAGGTAATGTTTTTACTCGAATATCCGAACAAGTAAAGCCATTATTAGGTCGCGTCTCTGTCAATATGGTTTTTTCTGTTAATTCAAAAGAAATAAAAAAAATATTACATAACCGTTTTGCAGGCTTAGAAGAAAGCGCGCAGAACGCTCGTTTAGTTTTTTATCAAAATCAAAAACAAGAAATAATTTTTAATATTGAAAAAGAAAAATTAGGCCGAGCAATTGACTACGATAGGGCTATTAAGAAATTGACATTTAATTTAAGTTTTTTAGATGTTCAACCAATTAGACTTTTTGCTCATACTGATTATCCTAAAATATATAAAAAAGATTGCAGAAAACTTGATGTTATTGCAAAAGAAATTGTTAATTTAGCTCCTATTACTCTTGTGACCCCATCTCGTATACACACTAGCTCAACAACACAAACAAAGTGGACAATAGACAAGGAAACTTTAGCCTCATGGCTTGTTTTAAAGTTAACTAATGACGATTTAGGTTCTATGCCTTATGTGGGCATTGATTACCAGAAAGTAAAAGAATATTTAAACGAACATATCGCGCCATACATTAATAAATTACCAACGAATGCTAAATTTAAAATAAAAGACGGCAAGGTTGTTGAATTCCAAACAAGTAGAGACGGTCAAAAGTTAAATATAGATGCTACTTTGGCAAAGTTAGAATTTGAACTTATTCAGGGAAGAAGCAAAGAAATTGAAATAGCTATAAGCGAACTTAAAAGTAGTATCCAAATGCAAGACATTAATAATTTAGGAATTAGAGAAATTATAGGAACAGGACAATCCAATTTTAGTGGTTCGCCCAAAAATCGTCGGCACAATATTCAAGTAGGAGCAAATAAGTTAAACGGTGTTCTTATTCGTCCAGGAGAAGAATTTTCTCTTTTAGCCGCCTTGGGAGAAATAAATAAAGAAGCTGGTTATTTGCCAGAGTTAGTAATTAAGAATAATCGTACTGTGCCTGAATATGGCGGAGGGCTTTGTCAAATTGGAACAACTATTTTTAGGGCAGCTCTACATAGCGGGTTACCCATTACTATGCGTCGTAACCATTCTTATCGAGTTTCTTATTATGAGCCAGCTGGGACTGATGCTACTATTTATGATCCTTGGCCAGATTTACGTTTTATTAATGATACAGGACATTATATTTTAATTCAGGCTCGTATTGAGGGCGATGATTTGTATTTTGATTTTTGGGGGACACGCGATGGTAGAAAGGTAGAAATTAGTGACCCTGTAATTTATAATATTGTTAAGCCTGGCCCAACAAAATATATAGAAACATTGGACTTGCCACCAGGGGAGAAAAAGTGTACTGAACACGCTCATAGTGGCGCTGATGCTTATTTTGATTATAAAGTTACTTATCCAGACGGCACCATAAAGGAAAAAAGATTTACTTCTCATTATGTTCCCTGGAGAGAAGTCTGTTTAATTGGGGTAGAAAAATTATCTAGCGAAAAAGAAAACAAAAGCAATTCAGACGATAACGCTACTTCTACTTTAAAAAGCGCAGAATAATCTTTATAAGAAATAATTATAATTAATAAATTATAAAGATATGAACATTAATCCAAATATTTTTAAAGCTTATGATATTAGGGGTATATACAAGAAAGATTTTGCCGAAGATTTTGCTTATAAATTAGGTTTAGCTTATGCTTATTTAAGACAAAAAGAAGAGGAAGACAGAAAATTAAAAATAGTCGTTGGATCTGATATGCGTTTGTCTTCCCCTCCTTTAAAAAGGGAGCTTATTAGGGGCTTGCTTGATGGTGGTGTTAATGTTGTTGATATTGGTTTGTCCCCCACCCCGACTTTTTATTTTGCTGTAGCTTATTTTGGATATGATGGAGGAGTGTTAGTATCTGCTTCACATAACCCAAAGGAATATAACGGCTTTAAATTGGTAAGAAATAAAGCGCTACCTATTGGTAAGAACACAGGCATTATGGATCTAAAACAGATTATTTTGGAAAATCGTTTTCAAAAAAGTAATACACCAGGAAGTTTAGGCAAAAGAGATGATTGTATTAAAGAGCAAATTAAACATGATTTAAAATATGTTGATTTAGATAAAATTAAAAAATTTAAAATTGTTATTGATCCTGCCAATGCAATGGGTTCATTGTATTTTGATGAATTATTTAAATATGTTTCAGCAGAAGTAGTAAGAATGAACTGGGAACTTGACGGAACTTTTCCTGCACATGAAGCTGATCCGTTTAAATATGAAAATATAAAAGATTTATGTGAAAGAGTAAGAAAAGAAAGAGCTGATCTAGGAATCGCTACAGATGGGGACGGGGATAGAATATTCTTTGTAGACGACCAAGGCAATCCAGTAGAGGCTGGAATTACGCGGGCAATTTTGTGTAAAATATTTTTACGTGAAAACCCAGGATCTAAAATTGCTTACGATATTAGGCCAGGTAAAATTACGGAAGATATTATTAGAGAAAATGGAGGCATCCCGATAGTAACAAAAGTTGGCCATTCTTTAATTAAAGAACAAACAATTAAGGAGGGGGCTGTTTTTGCTGGCGAATCATCGGGACACTTCTTTCTTAACATGGAACATGGTTGCTACGAAGTTCCTGTGATTGTTGCTTTAAAAATATTAGAGGAATTATCTGTAAGCAATTTAAATTTTTCTCAATATATTAAACCATATAAAAGATATTTTCATTCAGGAGAGATCAATAACCGAGTTAATGACCCACAAAAAATTATTAGTTTAATTAAAGAAAGATATCATGATGGAAAAATAAACGAATTAGACGGTATAACAGTTGAATATCCTGATTATTGGTTTAATGTACGTGCTTCTAACACAGAGCCATTGTTAAGACTTAATGTAGAGGCAAAATCAAAAGAAGTTTTAAAACAAAAAACAAAAGAATTATTAAAAACTATTAAAGAAGAAGATTGATTGATTTTATGTTTTAGATTTTTTAGCTAAAATTAAAACAAAAACTCTTTTTTTAAAAAGATATAAGAAAGGACTTGACATATGTTTTAAAATTGTTTAATATAATAATGCATATATAAAAAATAATAATAAATTTTACAAATAAAACAGTGATAAGTTTTTATCTCTGTTTTTTATGTCAAAATTGAACATTGAAAATTAAATAAAATGGTTTGGTGCTAATAGGCGCCAATCAGTCAGGATTTTATTCTCTTCATATATTTTTTTGAAAGAGGAATCCAAGTATTTCTCTTTCACGAGGCGAGTAAACCTCGTAAAAAACTCTTTGAGAGTTTGATCCTGGCTCAGGATGAACGCTGGCGGCGTGTCTAAGGCATGCAAGTCGAACGGTATACTTCGGTATACCGTGGCAAACGGGAGCGTAACACATTGGTAACCTACCCTGAGGACGAGGATAACCCGGAGAAATCCGGGATAATACTCGATAAAAGTGGGGGGACGCTAGGTCATTCCCACTTAAAGCTCCGGCGCCTCAGGAGGGGCCTATGGCCTATCAGCTTGTTGGTGAGGTAATGGCTCACCAAGGCTATGACGGGTAGCGGGTGTGAGAGCATGGCCCGCCTCACTGGGACTGAGACACTGCCCAGACTCCTACGGGAGGCTGCAGTCAAGAATCTTCCCCAATGGCCGCAAGGCTGAGGGAGCGACGCCGCGTGCGCGAAGAAGCCCTTCGGGGTGTAAAGCGCTTTTATGGGGGACGAAGCTTCGGTTGACGGTACCCCATGAATAAGGGGCTGCTAACCTCGTGCCAGCAGCAGCGGTAATACGAGGGCCCCTAGCGTTATCCGGATTTACTGGGCGTAAAGGGTCCGCAGGCGGTTTAGCGCATCTCCTGTTAAATCTACGGGCTCAACCCGTAGGCTGCGGGAGAGATGGCTAAACTAGAGGCCGGGAGAGGCGAGCGGAATTGCCGGTGTAGGGGTTAAATCCGTTAATATCGGCAGGAACACCAAATGCGAAGGCAGCTCGCTAGAACGTGCCTGACGCTCAGGGACGAAAGCGTGGGGAGCGAATGGGATTAGATACCCCAGTAGTCCACGCTGTAAACGATGGATGCTAAGCATTGGCAGTGTCGACCCTGTCAGTGCTGTCCACCTAAGCTAACGCGTTAAGCATCCCGCCTGGGGAGTACGGCCGCAAGGCTAAAACTCAAAGGAATAGACGGGGACCCGCACAAGCGGTGGAGCATGTGGTTCAATTCGATGATAAGCGAGGAACCTCACCAAGGCTTGACATCCAGCTGCATGCCCTGGAAACAGGGAGGCCTTCGAGGGTGCTGGACAGATGCTGCATGGTTGTCGTCAGCTCGTGTCGTGAGATGTACCGTTAAGTCGGGAAACGAGCGCAACCCCTATCCCATGTTTCATGTGTCATGGGAAACTGCCCGCTTTAAGTGGGAGGAAGGTGGGGATGACGTCAAATCAGCATGGTTCTTACGCCTTGGGCTACACACATGCTACAATGGGGAGTACAAAGGGACGCTAAGCCGTAAGGCGGAGCAAATCCCCTAAAACTCCTCTCAGTTCGGATTGGGGTCTGCAACTCGACCCCATGAAGCCGGAATCGCTAGTAAACGCGTATCAGCCATGGCGCGTTGAATACGTTCTCGGGTCTTGTACTCACCGCCCGTCACGTCAAGGGAGCCGGCAATACCCGAATCTCGACGAATGTCGAGAGAAGGTAGGGCTGGTGACAGGGACGAAGTCGTAACAAGGCATCCGTAGCGGAAGCTGTGGATGGATCACCTCCTTTCTAGGGAGTACGGTGAGTAACCCATTTTGCTTTTTAGCAAAATGGTTCCGTACGGTCGACTACCTAACCTCTTTGGTTTAGGTAATAAGATTGGCGCCTGTTAGTACCAAACAAACAAATAGTGTTATGGGCCTATTTGTTTCTTTTGATTAAAAGAAAAGATTGGTCCTTGCGCAAAACCAATCTTTTTTGTTATTATATAAGAACAAAAGGGGCGTGTAGCTCAGTTGGTTAGAGCGCTACTCTGATAAAGTAGAGGTCCGTGGTTCAAATCCACGCACGCCCACTGGGACACGAGGCAGTCCCGAGGTAGACTCGGAACGCCAAACCCATCACAAAGTGACGCGGGGTAGAGCAGTGGCAGCTCGCCAGGCCCATAACCTGGAGGTCGCAGGTTCGAATCCTGCCCCCGCAACATGAAAAAATATAGTTTTTGGTCTTAGACAATATTATTAGATTAAGCATAGATATGTTTGCGGGGTGTGGCCTAGTGGCTTAGGGCGCCTGCTTTGGGAGCAGGAGATCCTGGGTTCGAATCCCAGCACCCCGACAAAATTTTACTGATTTTAGTAAATCAGTAAAATTTTTATTAGGTATTGGGTGAGAACTCAGGAGAAAAACTTTGACAATTGATAAGAATGCGGGCGTCGTATAGTGGCTATTACCCCAGCCTTCCAAGCTGGTGACGCCGGTTCGATTCCGGTCGCCCGCTCAGAAAATTGATTAAACTTAAAACCCCTTTTTATATATAAAGGGGTTTTAAGTTTTTATAAACTAATTATTTGACCACCCTACTAAGACAATGATACACTAATAAGCAGACGATTATAATTTTATCAAACTTTTTGTATTAAATAGCAAAAAGAAGATGGGCAAATATGGAAACAAAATTTAAATTTATAATTTTTATATCTATATGCCAGAACTTCCAGAAGTAGAAACAATAAAAAACGACCTAAAAGAAAAAATTAAAAACAAAACTATAAGTCAAATTAAAATAAAAAACATATCAACAGTTAGAAACAACTTAAGTTTTCTTAAAAACAAGTTGAAAGATGCTGAATTAAAAAATATAAAAAGAAGTGGTAAGCTTCTTGTTTTTGTTTTTATTAAAAAGAAGAAGGAGTTTTATTTACTTATCCATCTTAAAATGACTGGCCAGTTAATTTATTGTGATAGAAAGAATTTTGTTATTGGTGGTCATGCCAATTCAAAGAAAGAAAAAGAAAAAGTTAATAAGGGTTTATTTAATGATTTGTGTCAACCAAACAAATATACACGTCTTATTTTTGTTTTTAGTGATGGCTCACAATTATTTTTTAATGACTTAAGAAAATTTGCTTATTGCCAAATTGTTGATAAAAAGCAATTAAATGAAATTTTAGATAATTTTGGAATTGAACCAGGCCAAAAAAATTACACTTGGAATAATTTTAAAAAAATATTTATAGGTCGTAAAACTAATATTAAAGCCTTACTTTTGAATCAAAAACTAATAGCGGGTATTGGCAATATTTATGCTGACGAAATATTGTTTGAAGCTAAAATCAATCCAGAACGAAAAGTAAATTCGCTAAACAATAATGAAATTAGAAGAATTTTTTTTGCTATACAAAAGATTATTAAAAAAGCAATTAAGTATAGAGGGACTACTTTTAGTAATTATATCGATCCGAGCGGAAGAAAAGGTGGTTTTAGTAAATTATTAAAGATTTATGGTCGCGAAGGTCAAAGATGTTTAAGATGTAAGAATGCTACTATTCAAAAAATTAAAGTGGCGGGTCGCGGCACAAGGTATTGTCCAAATTGTCAA
>Ga0256840_1001901_pt1 | contig 18910 bp, 18 predicted proteins | sample 355202metaG_FD_185969 | JGI IMG/M metagenome (GOLD analysis project Ga0256840, IMG submission 185969) | Hydrothermal vent microbial communities from Mid Atlantic Ridge, Atlantic Ocean - 355-202 | ecosystem: Environmental > Aquatic > Marine > Hydrothermal vents | place: Atlantic Ocean: Mid...
GACTAGCTAGACAACGCGATGCCATCACTTCAGATATGTCTGGTACAACACGGGACATAAAAAGACGTATTGTTACCATCTCACAAAACCGTGAGTTTGAAGTACTTGACACAGGTGGTATAGACTACTCTTCTGAACTCTTCACAAAAGTAGCAGCATTTTCACTGCGTGCAGCCCAAGAAGCAGACATCGTCATCTATATGGTTGATGGGAAAACCATACCTGATGAAGAAGATAAAGAACTCTTTTACAAACTTCAAGAGATGAACAAGCCCCTAGCACTTGTCGTAAACAAGATAGACAACGACAAAGAAGAAGAGCGTTACTGGGAGTTTTTAGAGTTTGGGGCAGATGCTACTTTCCCTATGTCAGTGAGTCATAACCGTTATTTTAATGACTTTTACGCCTGGATGGAAGAGCATATTCCCGCTCCTGAGATAGAAGAAGAACTTGTACTTGAAGAGGACATAGAGATAGACCCTTTTGCCCAAATAGTAGAACAGGTCCACGCTAGCTACGAAGAAGAGGTAGACAATGAACTACGTGTAGCTATCATAGGTCGTGTGAACACGGGTAAGTCGTCCTTGCTCAATGCACTTCTGGGAGAAGAACGTTCGGTGGTTTCTGATATTGCAGGAACAACCATAGACCCCATAGATGAGACGATAGAGCATAATGATCATGAAATCACGTTTATTGATACAGCAGGGATTCGTAAACGTTCTAAAATAGTAGGCATAGAAAAATATGCCCTCACAAGAACCACAGAGATGCTAAAAAAAGCAAATCTTGTGCTACTTGTACTAGACTCTACACAGCAGATATCGGAGCTAGATGAACGTGTAGCAGGACTCATAGAAGAGTATAAACTTGGCTGTCTCATCGTCCTTAACAAATGGGACATCAAAGATGACAGAAGTTATGAAGAAGTCGTGGATGATGTACGTGATGAACTCAAATTTTTACACTATGCCCCCTTTATCACTATCTCTGCAAAAACAGGGCTAAGGGTCAATAAAATTTTAGACCAGTTAGTAGATATTTATGGGCGTTACAAAAGACGTATCTCTACATCTGAACTTAACGACACACTCCGTGCTGCAATCCGCCGTCACCATGTACCATCGCATAATGGTGCCGTTGTCAACATAAAGTTTGCCACACAGTATGAGACAAAACCTCCAAAAATTGCACTTATAACCAATAGACCAGAGTACTTACACTTTAGCTATATTCGTTACCTTGCTAACTTTTTTAGAGATAAATTTGACTTTGAGGGTGTCCCTTTGGACATCGTGGCTAGAAAACGTGGACAACGACATGATGAAGAGCAGGATTACATCTAAGTTTTTCTATAATTTCTAATTTCTAATTTCTAATTTCTAATTCTCCTGCTATAATTTGCAAAAATTATAGCAGGAACAATTATGCGTGTACTCACAGGAATCCAAGCTTCAGGAAAACTTCACATCGGAAACTACTTTGGTGCGATGAAACCTATGGTTGAACTTCAGGAAGAAAATGAACTGTTTACCTTTATAGCAAACTACCATTCACTCACTACTTCTAAAGATGCAGATACACTCCGACAATATACTGTCGATGCTGCCATTGATTACCTCTCAATAGGACTAGACCCAGAAAAAACGACTTTTTGGGTACAAAGCCATGTACCTGAAGTACTTGAACTCTACTGGATACTCTCTAAGTTTACACCTATGGGCTTACTGGAACGTGCACACTCCTATAAGGACAAGGTTGCCAAAGGGATTTCAGCCAACCATGCACTCTTTAGCTATCCTGTACTGATGGCAGCAGACATACTTATGCTAGACACACAAATAGTCCCCGTAGGTAAAGACCAAATCCAACACGTAGAGATGACACGCGACATCGCTACGAAATTTAACAATGAATATGGAGAAATATTTGTCCTTCCTGAACATAAAGTTGCAGCAGAAGTAGCTACTATACCAGGAATAGATGGTCAAAAAATGTCAAAATCATACGACAATGCCATAGACCTTTTTATGGATGAAAAATCTTTACAAAAAAGATGCAATAAAATCATATCTTCCTCTACGCCTTTAGGTGAACCTTTAGCGTGGGAAGATGACAATATCTATGCCTTAGCAGCACTCTTTTTAAATGAAGAGCAAAAGCTAGATTTACAAGTACGTTATAAAAGTGGTAAAGAGGGGTATGGACACTTTAAAAAGTATCTTAAAGAACTTATATGGGAAGCGTTAGGTGAAGCACGTGAAAAACGTGAATATTATTTGTCACATACAGATGAAGTAAATGATATTTTAAATATGGGAGCAAAGAAAGCAAGTAAAATTGCTAATGCAAAGATGGCTAAGGTAAGAGAAGCCATCGGACTCTAAAAGAGAGAAGTTTAACAACTCTCTTTTATGCATCTTTAAAGGTCATCTAACGCAGCATCTATTGCCATACCTAGTTCGTCTACTATTTCATCTTGAGGTAACTTTTCTGGTTCGCCATGTTCTCTAATCACTTTTTCAGGAGTCACTTTTTTGGGAATCACTTCCACGGCTTTTTTAACTCTCTCTTCTTGTACAGTATTGTCAGACTCTTCAGCGTACTGTTCTAAGTTCTCCATATAAGAAGATTTTGTTTTATCTTCGACAACTTCACCTATGGCATCATTACGCTCTTCAGATTTTACAATGACTTTATTGACTGCAGATTCTTTTGTTGCATCTACTTGAACATCAACGTCATCACCATACCCCTCTAAACTATCTAAGTAAGATTTTGTTTTTTCTACTGTTGTTTTTTTCTCTTGTGGTGCAGTCAAGGTAATCTCTTCTATAATGCTGTCATCTTCAATCAAGTTATACTGCACAATAAAGAAGATGATAGCTAAAGATAAAATAGCAACGAGTAATACAGCAAAACTTTCTAATACATTTTTCATTTTCTCTCCTTGCTAGTTTGTTACAGTAGTAAATCCGAGGATTTTCCACATTTGCATACCACCACGATAATAAAGTATCTTATCTGCAGGATATCCCAAGTCTAAAAACGCCTTGATAAACTCTGGCGATTTATCACTCCATAATCCATCACAATAAAAAGCCACTTCGAGTACTTTACTTGTATCTAACGTACCATCAGTATTTCTCTTTGCCCCAAGCACTTTAAGGATTTTTTCTATTTTCACAGGATTGTCTTTTACTCTTGCTGGAATGTTAACCGCTGAAGGTATAGACTCTTTTTTGTAGGCAATTTTAGGTCTTAAGTCTACAAGTAGACCCTTCTTTTTATTTACTTTATTTGTCATAAATTTCAACAGTTCAACTTCACCTACAGTTTTAATATCTTTATGCATTTTAATAGGCTGGATATCTGTACCAGGTCTATATATTTTTGCATATTCACCTGTTATTTTATGTTTGGTATCCTGGATTCTATGTACTTTTACAGCTTTACCTTTATGATACACATAAATATACGCCATATCTGGGGTAATCTTTACTTTATTATACTGTCCTGCTGTCATAGCGATTGTTACTGTCAATAATACTATTAAAATTCTCATTTTTTCACCTCAGGTACAATAGTTGTCAATCCCAATAGCTGCCATGACTGCATACCACCACGATAATATTTCATTTTAGATTTTGGATATCCAAGCTCAATAAGTGCGTTGATAGCTGTAGGAGATTGCCCACACCATGCACCGTTACAATAAAGAAGAATTGTCTTGGCATTTGTAAAACTCCATGACTGACCACTGCCTTCTGCACCTAGTTCTTTTAGAGTTTTTGTACGTTCAGGAGTGTCTGACAAGAAGATTTTAAAAGGTATGTTCACTGCAGATGGTATAGCTGATTTTTCGAACCAGTTGGACAATCTAGCATCAATAAAAACACCTCTTTTTTTAGAGATAAAGTCCAAAACTTCTAACTCCCCAAATGTTTCAACATCGTCACTAACCGTAAACGGTTCTATGAAAAATGGTGGGGAGGGTCTAGAAGTCAAGGCAAATGTGTTAGTTAAATAAGTCTCAGCTTTTTGTTCTCTTTGAATTTTAAATGTTTTACCGTTCGCTTCAACTTCAACAAACGGCATTCCTTCAGCAATTTCAACAATATTGGCATTTGCTACCATTGTACTTATTGCGAGTACTGCGATAGATGATAATTTCATCATTATTCCTTTTCACTAAATTGGTAGTCTGGCAATCTACTAGAGACCCATAACTTTCCGTACCCATCTCGCGATGAATTTGGCTTTACAATACAGCTACACCGTACTTAAGAATATTCTATCATACTTAAACTTTATAGTTATACAAATCAAACTAAAAATAGAAATAATAATCCAAAAAAATTATTTATAATAAATAGTAATAGGTTTTATCTCAATATCCGTATTCAAAATATCTGAAGCAAAATTTTCATTTATCTCCCCCGTGCTATACACTTCTATCTCCATCAAGCCTACATTTCGGTGTCCTTTCTCTCTGGCTAAGTTAAGAAGACGATTTGCTATGGCTTTGCCTGTCTCTATCAAAGAGATATTCTTTGACATAATTTCCTCTATCACTGTAGAAATTAGAGGATAATGCGTACAGCCAAGCACAAGCGTATCAACATTCTTATCTTTCATCGGATGTAACCATTTTTCCAAAAGTATTTTGGTTTCATCCGAATAGATTTCGCCTTTTTCTATCTGCTCTACCAAACCAGGACAAGCTTGTGCATAGAGTACAACATCTTTTCCCTCGGAGAGTTGTTTCACCAATGCTTGATATTTCTCCCCTTGAAGTGTCGCAGGGGTTGCAAGTACCCCTATCTTCCTTGTTTTGGTTTTCTCAAGTGCAGGCTTAACACCTGGTTCCGTACCGATAATAATAAGATTTGGGTAAAGTGCACGTAGTTTTTTGATAGCAAAAGAAGTAGCTGTATTGCAAGCAAGAATCAATACATCTATTTCATGTGTTTCAATAAGATATTGGGTAATGTTTAAAGCGTATTGGAGTATCTGTTCAGGTGTTTTTTCACCATAAGGAGCATTTTTGGTATCTGCCACATAAAAAATATCAGCACCTTTAATCACTTGGCTTAAGGCTTTAACAACAGTTAAACCACCTAATCCAGAATCAAACACACCAATCTTTAATTTCTCATTTTTCATTTCTCATGTGATAAAGACACGCCTTTATCACGCACCCTCATTCATAATAGAAAGAAATTCTTCATTTGATTTAGTCTTCATCATTTTAGAGAAGAGGAATTTAAGCCCTTCTACCTCTTCCATGTTTTGCATCGCATTACGTAATGCCCATACTTTTTGTAGTGTAAGTGCATCGACCATAAGCTCTTCTTTACGTGTACCTGATTTCGTCACATCGATAGCAGGGTAGATACGTCTTTCAGAGACATGACGAGAAAGGATGACTTCGGAGTTACCTGTACCTTTAAACTCTTCAAAAATCACCTCATCCATACGTGAACCCGTGTCTATAAGAGCTGTAGCAATAATAGTAAGTGACCCACCCTCTTCTATATTTCTAGCTGCACCAAAAAAACGTTTTGGTTTATGTAAGGCATTGGCATCCACACCACCTGAGAGTACTTTACCAGAACTAGGCGTTACTGTGTTGTACGCACGTGCGAGTCTAGTGATGGAGTCAAGCAAGATAACCACATCTTTACCCATCTCTACACGTCTTTTGGCTTTTTCTATCACCATTTCGGCTGTTCTTACATGGTTTTGTGCAGGCAAATCAAATGTTGAAGCATAGACTTCACCTTTAACAGAACGTTGCATATCTGTAACCTCTTCTGGTCTCTCATCGACAAGTAGTACCATGAGTGAGGCATCTGGATTGTTATGGGTTACCCCATGAGCAAGCTCTTTAAGTAACTCTGTTTTACCTGTACGTGGAGGTGCAACAATGAGTGCTCTTTGCCCCTTACCTATAGGTGTAAACAAGTCCAGAACACGTCCCGTCATTTTCATCGGGTTGTACTCCATCTTGAGCTGTTCCATTGCGTAGAGTGGTGTAAGGTTATCAAAAAGAGGACGTTGTTTTGACTTTTCAGGTGGTAAGTAATTAATCGCTTCTATTTTTAGTAATGCGTAGTATTTCTCTTGATCCTTTGGAGCACGTACTTGTCCTGTTACGATGTCACCGTTTCTAAGTGCAAAACGCTTTACTTGTGTACCAGAGACATAGGTATCATTTGATGAATTTGCGAAGTTTCCATCTATAGAACGCAAGAAGCCATATCCATCATTCATAATCTCTAAAATACCAGTATAGAGTATGAATCCACCAGCTGAAACCTGTGATTTTAAGATTTCAAAAATAAGGTCTTTTCTCTGATATTCGTTAGGATTTTCAACTTTAACTTCCTTGGCTATAGTAACAAGCTCGGTAAGTGGAAGTTGTTGAAGGTCTTCTATTTTATGTCCGTTTACGGGTACGTGTGTTCTATTTTTTCTGTTGGCATTAGTACCAGAAGGTTTTTTACTGTCGTTCGATTTTTTGTTATCGCTCATATGTCCTCTTGTTTTTGGGTATGAATTATGAAGGTTTTATATACATACATCATGCATATAGTAGTTTGGCTATTATAATGCTTTTTTACTGAAATGTCAATAAAAAGCACTATAAAAAGAATTTATGGGGCACTTGGGACAAAAGTGATAATCTCACCCATCATAATAGGTGTCCATATTGGCGTACTGCTTGCACTACGTATGTTTGTTCCCAAAGAGATTTCTATCACATTAGAAAAACCATCTCCATCTAAGTCTAACTGGGCATCTGCTGCATAAAATGGATTTAGGCCATTAGCAAGTTCATCCCTATCTAAGATGCCATCATTGTCATCATCACTATCTATTGAATCTGCTATACCATCACCGTCAAAATCCACTATAGGTGCATCTGAAACTATACTTGCATCTGATACAGTACATATTTTACTGCTAGGTACTATGGCTGTGTCTGAAGTGGCAACTATCAAATTTACCTTCTGTCCATTACCAAAAGTGAAGTTGGCATATTCGCCAGTAGTCCCTGTGATAGTAATCAACACTGTATTGCCATCTACATATGAAAATTGTGGTGCATCACTGGTAAAACTCCAACTGGCACTGCCTAATCTATCATTTGTATTATTTGGCACAATATAGACTGCATAACGTTGTCCAGAAACAACATTGAGCGTTATATCAGTATTGTTTTCTATGCGGTAAAATTTATCAGAAATACCCACTAGTGAACGTGTACTAAAGCACCATGAGTTGCTATAAGAGGCACTACCATAAGTATAGGTCAAATCAGCCCTGTATACCTCTCCCCACTCAAGCCTTTTTTCGGGGAAAAGTGCCGTTTGATTTGCCGTAAACATGCTATTAGGGTCATTGGTTTCGTTCATCACTACAAGTGTACTCTGAAGCGTATTTGTCGTCTCATTTGTTAATGTAAAACTAGAAACAACCGGAGGTGTGTCAAACATGATATCATTAAATTCTACACTCACAGGATAGCCTGTCACACTGTGAGTAGGAAGTGGATCTGGAGACTCTTCATAAAAAACAGGTAAAATATCCTCACTGTTCACAGGTGGCCAGACAATCAATGCAGGGGAATTGTTTTTATTGGTATCAATAGCTTCATTCCAATCTGTTAGATCTATTTTTTTGGTAGAATCACTACAGATACCTGATACATAGCTACCTCCAGTATATACTGCACTTTCACATAAAGTATTGACTAAAGTATTTCCCATATTAAACGTATAGTATGTACTGTTTATCCCTATGCCTACTTCATCATATGTAAGATTCAAAAAGCCAAAACGATGATAAATTGCTGAAAAAAGACTGTCTATGGCATCGAGTGATGTTGCTTGTCCTGCGGCAACATTTTCACCTACTATACGTGATGCATAGTTACTATAAATTGTTCTTGCCGTAGGATCATAACCTGTAAAACCTATTTTTGTACTATCTTCATAATGTCCAACTTCATTATTTATTTGCATATAGTTACTATGATTTTGTGCTGCGGTATCGAGGTTTGATTGTGCAGTAAAAGCTGGAACACCTGTTTGTGTACGTAGCGCGTTAAGATAATCTAATGTGGCGCTTGCATGAAGAGACATCATTGACAGTGAAAAGAAAAACGATAAAAATATGATTGTTTTTTGCATCAATAAACCTTTTAAATAACTATATATAAAAAGCCATTGACTACTAAGATTAAAGAGGTAGCTTGGCAATCCAATGTAGACCCATAGCTTTCTGTCCTCACCTCACGGTAAGTTTAGCTTTTCTTTTATATATTTATGAAAGTATAACATAGAAATGTCACAAAATTGTTACCAACTTCAGGAAACTCTACTCCGTCATCTACAGAAGCAAGAAGTTGAACATATCAAAAAGATGACATACTTTAACGTGTTACTGGAACAAAAGTCGTGATTTCACTCATCATAATAGGTGTCCACAACACTGTATCTGGGACATATGTTTTAATCCAACTTGCATAATTTTGCACTTTAGTATAGACACCAGGATAGCCATCTTGTGCACATCCCACACCCCAACTAACAATCCCTAGTAAGCTATTGTCTACCATAAGTGGACCACCACTATCACCTTGACAACTATCTCTCGTACTTGTAAAGTAACCAGCACATAGCATATTGTTTGTAAGCTGACCCCCATAAGCACTGTTACATTGATTAAAATCTACTAGAGGTGTAAGTGCCTCCATAAGGTTATCTGGTACGTCGTATATGCCCTCTGTCATAGTACCCCAACCTGCTATTTCAGTCGGAGTTCCTACTGCTAAAGTATGCGAAGTATCATAAGCAATAGTGGGAATGTTTTCTACTTCATTATTTAACTCTATTAATCCAATATCATTATCAATTGTGCTTGGATTATATGAAGGATGCACAATAAACCTTTTGACACTATAGTTTGTTGTCTGGGTGACATTATAGTTTCCTACTCCCACGGTATCTCCTGCTTCTGCAGTATAACCATAAAGACAATGTGCAGCAGTCAATACCCATTTAGGAGAAATTAAACTGCCTCCACAATAATGTCCACCATTCCATTTTAGAGAGACGATAAATCTCCATGTATCATCACTCGTAGATACCTGTGTACCATTAATAATTTTCAAATCTATCTCTTCTGCATACATATGACTATGGAATATCAAAGAGAGAAGAAGTACGATGCTTACCTTCTGCATATGCGTGTTTCCTTTTTTTGCTCAATTATAGATAATTAAAACTAAGTAATGGCTGTAAAAATAGAAATAAGGATATTACATCATTATATAGACGTTTCTACTATAGAGTTAATTATGGCAATAACGCATAAAAAAGTAAGGGTGGGTACATTGCTACACCCATGAGGTAAAAATATACTGGCATCTTCCACTCTAGCATGTGTGCTATTTCCACAGAGACTTCTTTTTTGATAAAAACCTTTTTAATGAGTTCTAGTTTATAAAACATATCAAAAACTTTGATAGCTAAAAGAAAGACCATACTTATATTTAACACACCTGTCATCAGTACAATAAAAAGAAGTACATAAAACCCTGGCTGTATAAGAAAAAACAAAAAGATACTTTTTTGATAATATGCATACAATTTTTCCAGTACACCCAAAAGTGTAGGTGCACGTTGTATATAGGCTTCAAAAAGTTCTGCCAATACTACAATAAATGTAAAGATGAGTATAGTTTCCATAAGTGAATCTTACTCTAATTTAGATAAAATAACCTATACAAATAACCTATATAAGGGATTCTATTGTCTGAAGTAGCCTGTACCCACTGCAATCTTACATTTTCAGAAGAGATTATGATAGTAGAAGAGTCTCATTACTTTTGTTGTAAGGGCTGTCAAGGAGTTTATCATCTCTTAAATGACAGTGGACTCGATAGTTTTTATGATAAGTTGGGAGATACCAAACTTCAACCTGCCACGCAGGAGACATCAGACCTAGAAAAGTTTGATTTAGATGGGTTCAGAAATAAATATGTAAAAGAACATGAAGATGGGCTTCATGAAATACACCTCATCATAGAAGGCATACACTGCTCTGCATGTATTTGGCTCAATGAAAAGGTACTACATAAAACCACAGGTATTCTTGAAGCCAGCATCAACTATAGCAATAACAAAGCAAAATTAGTCTGGGATCCTAGCACTTTAGCACTTTCTGAGATTATAAAAACCATCCGTTCTATTGGGTACAATGCCTACCCTTATGACCCAAAGCTTCAAGAAGAACGTGCCATCTCTACGCGTAAAGCCTATTATTCTCGTATCTTAGTTGCGGTCTTTGGTGCCATGAATATCATGTGGTTGGCTGTTGCACACTATGCAGGTTATTTTGGAGGGATTGAGCAATCCTTTAAAAACATACTCAACGTGGCACAGTTTGTACTTGCAACGCCCGTACTATTTTATTCTGGTTGGATTTTTTTCAAAGGGGCATACTATGGGTATAAAAACCATATTGTCAACATGGATACCCTTGTATCTTCTGGTGCATTATCTGCTTATATCTACTCTATTTACGCCATGCTTACACAAACAGGTGAAGTCTACTTTGACTCGGTAGTGATGATTATTACCTTTGTACTTGTTGGCAAATACCTTGAAGTCCTTAGTAAAAAGTCTGCTGTCGATACACTCGATAGCATCATGGGAAGTACACCTACTGAAGTGACAGTCGTAAAAGAAGGAACGAAATCACTCGTTTCCATAGAAAATATTATCATGGGGGATATCATAGAGCTAAAACCTGGAGAAAAAGTTGTCATCGATGGGCATGTTATGTGGGGAGAAGCATCATTTGACGAAAGTTCACTCACAGGAGAAAATGAACCCATCTATAAAAAGCAAGGGGACAGCATACTGAGTGGTTCACTGTGCTTAGACTCTGTATTGCACTATCAGGCAAGTACAGATGCTTCTCATTCTATGCTTACGTCTATTGTCTCTTTACTCGAAGAGTCTATCACCAAAAAACCACGTATTGAACAACTTGCAAACACCGTCTCTGGCTACTTCTCTACTATCATCCTACTCATCGCACTCTTTACCTTTGTGGGCTGGTATCTGTATGAAGGTAGTTTTGAGACTGCACTGATTATCGGTATTTCCGTGATAGTCATTGCCTGTCCTTGTGCCTTGGGACTTGCAACACCTATGGCAACATTAGTGGGCATTGGAGTTGCTGCCAAAAGAGGGTTACTCTTTAAAGAAGCGACTTTTCTTGAGACTATGGCAAAAGCTGATATCTTAGCACTAGATAAAACAGGTACGATTACTGAGGGGAAGCCTTCTGTGGTAGCGGTTCAAAACTATGCAGACTTCGACCCTGCACTGCTTTATGCCCTTGTGCGTACATCCAATCACCCTATCTCTAAAGGCATACAGAACTATCTCACAGAACAACATGAGCATATAGCTACTCTGTCACTTGAAAATATAACTTCCATTGAAGCTAAAGGATTAAAAGCCTCTTACCAAGGAAAAAAGCTTTTAGGAGGTAATGCCCAGTTTATGAAAGAGTCAGGTATAGCTGGAGAAAATGAAAGTGAAAACTCCCTTTTCTTCTTTGCTATAGAGGATGTACTCATAGCACGTTTTGAACTCACAGACACCATAAGAGAAGGGGCAAAAGAAGCCATAGCTCACATACAAAACTTAGGTATAAACGTGGTGATGCTCACAGGTGATCATGAGCAAAGTGCGAAGAAAGTGGCTCATGCGGTAGGCATAAAAGAGATCCATACTAAACTTTTACCACAAGACAAAGCTTCACTCATAGATGACTTCCATTCTCAAGGTCATGTGGTAGTCATGGCAGGTGATGGCATAAACGATGCCATCGCCCTTGCCTCTTCAGACATTGCCATAGCCATGGGGAATGGTGCAGATGTTGCCATCAATGTGAGTGACATTGTACTCCTAGATGAAAAGCCTCAGCGTCTTTATGAGGCATTTAAACTCTCTCGTCGTACCTTTGCAGCAGTGAAAGAGAATTTAAGCTTCTCACTGTTGTATAATGTTGTGGCTGTACCACTTGCGGTGCTAGGATATGTCAATCCTCTTGTTGCTGCACTCTCGATGTCTTTGAGTTCTTTGGTCGTTGTAGGCAACTCATTGCGTATTAAAAATATAAAATTTAAGGAGTCAAAATGAATGAAGATATCGTCATCCTCATGATTGGTGTTTCAACATTTTTAGGAGCCATAGGTCTTGGTGCATTGTTATGGGCTGTAAAGACAGGTCAATTTGACGATCACAGTAAATTTACTGATGCAGTACGTCACGATAATGAAGAAGACTTACAAGATGCCGTCATGATGGCAGAAAAGAAAAAAGCCTACAAAGAGAAGATACGTCAAGAACGCTTAGAAAAAGAGAAAAACTATAGACCTGCAGATTAATCCTTAGCTTTAAAGTGCTATAATTATATAAACTTGAACCAAGGGAACTACATGTCCATCCAATCTTCTATCTTCCGTGAATATGATATTCGTGGTATTTTTGAAAAAGAACTCAATAAACAATCTGTCAAACTTATCGGTTATTTTCTTGGACAGAAAATCAAAGGTGATAAAATTGTTTCCATCGGATATGATGCACGTTCACACTCTCCTATATTAAGAGACTACCTTGCATCAGGACTAAACGCAGCTGGCTGTATAGTACTAGACATGGGCATGGTAGCAACACCCGTCAACTACTACAGTAACTACATAGAGATTGAGGGGGGAGATACAGGTACACTACGTACAGATGCCTCTGTGATGATAACAGGTTCACATAACCCTTCTGAGTATAACGGCTTCAAAATGACCGTAGATAAAAGTCCATTTTTTGGAGCTGACATCTATGCACTCGGTGATGAAATCATCGCCAATGAAAACATGCACATTGAAGACAATACAAAAAAGATAGATGTTGACATAAAAACACCCTACATCAACTTTATGATAGAAGCGTTCTCTCACCTTAAAGGCATGAAAACAAAAATGGTACTTGATGGTGGAAATGGTGTTGCAGATACTGTTCTTACAGCTATCTTGGATGCCCTAGATTTTGACTATGAGGGGCTTTATATGGAGCCAGATGGTACTTTCCCTAACCACCACCCCGACCCTTCTGTTGAAAAAAACCTTGTCGATGTTAAAGCAGCACTAGCTAAAAATGGTGACATCGCCTTTGCTTATGATGGAGATGCAGACCGCATCGCGGTACTTACCCACAAGTACAACATCAAAGGTGACCAAATGGCACTGCTATATGCACTGAAAATGGACAAGCCTACAGTCATTGGTGAAGTGAAATGTTCTCAGGTCATGTACGATGAACTAGAACGTTGTGGGGCTACTGCTATCATGTACAAGACAGGTCACTCAAACTTAAAAGTAAAGATGAAAGAGACCAACGCTGACCTTGCTTGTGAAGTAAGTGGACATATCTTCTTTAAGCACCGTTACTTTGGGTATGATGATGCCATCTATGCTACACTAAGAATGTTAGAACTCATCCATGATGGCATAGACCTAGATTCCCAGATAGACGCATTGCCTCAAGTTTTTTCCACTGAAGAGATAAAAGTGCAAACCACAGAAGAGGAGAAGTTTCTCATCATAGACAAAGTCAAAGAACTTTTGCAAAACCCACCTGCTGACTTTCCAAAAATCATGAATATTATAGATGTAGATGGGGTACGTATCAACTTTGAAAAAGGATGGGGACTGGTGAGAGCGAGTAACACAACGCCTGTACTCGTCACACGTTTTGAGTCTACCGATGCAAACCTAGCCAAAGAGTATGAAAGTCAAATGAATGCCCTCATCCAAGAAGCCAAAGCATTACTATGAAAAATAGACTTCACTTTCATAGCACAGTAGATGAAAAAGCCAAACACGCTTTTACTGCCCTACAAAAAGAACAAGAACATATAGGCTACTACACTTTACCAGAGCAAGATATCAGTAGTATTGTGGACTATTGTAGTCGTATCCCCACTGAAGTGACATCCATTGCTGTCATAGGCATAGGGGGGAGTTCATTGGGTGCAAAAGCCATATACGAGTTTCTTAACCCTGTAGAAAAACTCACACGAAAACTCTATTTCTTTGAGAGTACTGACCCTATCAACATTAAGAGCTTACTCTCAAAAATAGATGTAGAAAAAACACACTTTCTTGTCATCTCCAAGTCTGGTACCACAGTAGAAACCTTTGCTATCTACAAATACATCTTTTCTCTTCAGACAAATACCAGCTGTTACACCTTTATCACAGACCCAAAATCAGCACTAGAAAAGTATGCCCAGAGTATCGATGCTCAAGTCCTACACCTCCCCAAAAATGTAGGGGGAAGGTTTTCAGTCCTTTCAGTAGTGGGTCTAGTGCCTTTAGCTTTATGTGGTGTGGACATTAAAGCCTTACTTTCAGGTGCATCAAAAATCAAAAATAGCTTTTTTGAAGATGGATACCTACATGATATCTTACTAAAAAAAGCTATCTTCTATGCAAAAAACCATGCACAGTACCACATCAACTGCCTTTTTGCCTACTCAGAGTCACTCAAATACTTTTGCGAATGGTATGTACAACTTTGGGGTGAAAGCTTAGGTAAAAAACAACGCTCTTCTGCCTTCAATGTAGGACTAACCCCCATCGGACTTATAGGACCAAAAGACCAACACTCCTTTTTACAACTCATTATGGAAGGTACACGTGACAAGTCTGTTACTTTCATACAGATAGAAGATTTTGAAGATGAGATTAGTATCCCTAACACCACACTAAAACATCTAGAGTCTTTAGATACGTTAAACAACCTCTCTTTTTCTACCCTCATCAATATGCAATGTAACTCTGTCATAGAAGCACTCAAAGTAGAAGAAAATATCCCTCTTGACAGCATCATCATTCCTAACATTGATGCTAAAAACATAGGTTCGCTTATCTTTTACTATGAACTACTCACCTCTCTTGTTGGTGAACTGATAGATGTTAACACCTATGATCAGCCAGGCGTAGAAGCTGCCAAAATCATCTTAAAGAAAAAATTGGGTGATACTTAGATATAATATCTCTCTAAAAAATCTACTATAAAGTGAACGATGAGATGGTAAAAAAATGTCTTTTCCCTGCTGCAGGATATGGTACGCGTTTCCTGCCTGCAACAAAAGCAACTCCTAAAGAGATGTTGCCTGTACTTACAAAGCCTCTCATTCAGTATGGTGTCGAAGAGGCACTTGAAGCGGGCATTAAAACCATGGCGATTATTACAGGTCGTGGTAAACGTGCCATAGAAGACCACTTTGACATCTCTTATGAACTTGAACACCAAATCAAAGGCACATCCAAAGAGCCTTTGCTTAGAGAAATACGCTCTCTTATCTGTCAATGTACCTTTTCATATACCAGACAAGTAGAGATGAAAGGTCTAGGACATGCCATCCTTACAGGTGAAACACTCATAGGTGACGAACCTTTTGCAGTGGTACTCGCAGATGACCTGTGTAGCCATGAAGCAGATGGTGTCCTCAAGCAGATGATAGATATCTATGATACCTATCAATGCTCCGTCGTTGCCATACAGGAAGTTCCCATGCATGATGTAAACAAATATGGCATCATCGAAGGTAACCTCATAGACAATACAGACGATATCTACAGGGTCACAGATATGATAGAAAAACCAGACCCGAAAGATGCCCCAAGCAATATGGCAATCATAGGGCGGTACATCTTAACACCTGATATCTTTGATATTTTACGAGATACCAAAGCAGGTAAAGGTGGAGAGATACAAATCACCGATGCCTTACGTACACAAGCTAAGGCAGGAAAAGTCATAGCCTACACATTTAAAGGCACACGTTTTGACTGTGGTTCAGTCGATGGCTTTGTCGAGGCAACAAACTATTTTTATAACAAAACAAAGGGGAAGCAATGAAAGGTATTATATTAGCAGGAGGGTCAGGCACACGTCTCTACCCTATCACAAAAGGTATTTCCAAACAATTAGCACCCATCTATGACAAACCTATGATTTACTACCCACTTTCGGTCCTCATGTTAGCAGGTATCACAGAAGTACTTATCATCTCTACACCAACGGATCTTCCACGATTTGAAGAACTTTTAGGTGATGGTTCAGATATAGGTATGCAGTTTTCCTACATCGTACAACCCTCTCCAGATGGACTTGCCCAAGCGTTTATATTGGGGGAAGAGTTTATTGGTAATGATGATGCTTGTTTGGTATTAGGAGATAATATCTTCTATGGTCATGGGCTAACTGAGCTTCTTGCAACCTCTGTCAAAAATGCCAAAGAGAAAAATGAAGCCACAGTCTTTGGTTACCATGTCAAAGACCCTGAGCGTTATGGTGTTGCAGAGTTTAATGCTGAAGGAAAAGTCACCTCTTTAGAAGAAAAACCTACTGAACCTAAAAGTAACTACGCTGTCGTAGGGCTATACTTCTACCCAAATGATGTGGTAAAAAAAGCTAAAGAGGTAAAACCATCTGAGCGTGGAGAACTTGAAATCACCACACTCAACCAAAACTACCTTGCAGAAAACAGACTTAGGGTTGAGCTTATGGGCAGGGGGTATGCATGGCTAGATACTGGGACACACGAATCTCTACTTGAAGCATCTAACTTCATCCAAACCATAGAAAACCGTCAGGGACTTAAAGTAGCTTGTATCGAAGAGATAGCTTATGAAATGGGTTACATCTCAAAAGAAAAACTTTTAGAACTTGCCCAACCTTTGAAAAAAAACCAGTATGGTCAGTATCTTATTGCTAAAGCAAATGAGAAAATATAACAAAGCAAGAAAAAATTATGATTAAACTCAAATATACACTAGCACTATTTGTCATTCTTTTTAGCATACTCTATGCCAACTCTTTTACGAAAGAGCGTATGGACTGTGATGCAGGAAACGCAGAAGCCTGCTATAAAGAGGCAGAAGCATATGCTTTCACATCTGATAAAATAAAAAAACTTGACATCCAAAGAGATGCTCAACAAGCCATTGTACTTTACAAAAAATCTTGCACACTTGGCTATGCCAAAGGGTGTAGCCAATATGGTATGCGTTACGCAGCAGACACAGAAAAAGACCCAAGTAAAAACGATGCCTACTACTTTCAAAAAGCCTGCGATGGAGGAGACCTAACAGGATGTACGCTACTTAAAATGATGACATTAAGAAAATGAGAGTCCAAGTGATGAAAAAAATTTTAACCTTAACACTCTTTCTGTTTCTTCCTCTTACGCTACTCCAAGCCAAAGTAAAAATCATGCCTCTAGGTGACTCTATCACCTGGGACTGGTACTACGGTGACACTCGTCCAGCTGCCTATCTACACAGCTATAGAAACCATTTATGGTACAAACTAAGCGATGCAGGCTATGATGTTGATTTTGTAGGTTCACGCACCAATGGTTCTGCTGTTAGCCCAGTATTTGATGGAAATAACGAAGGGTACACTGGCTACACAACACATCAAATAAAAAGTCTTATCTACGCCAAACTTCAAGCAACCTCTCCAGATATTATCTTGTTGCATATAGGAACCAATGACAGCATGTACTATTCTCCTTACGATATGTCAGGAATAGAGGGGATACTCAATGAGATAGATCGCTATGAAAATGCTTACAATACACACATTACTGTCATCTTGGCACGTCTTATCCCTCTTCCTAAGGCAGGTAGCTGGGTGACAAACTTCAATAGCAGTCTCGACACTATGGTAGCAAATAGAATCGCCAATGGCGATGACATTATCAAAGTCAACATGAATGTCGTTAGCAGTCTCATTGATGGTATACACCCAACCAATACAGGCTATGCCCAAATGGCAGATATTTGGTTTCCTGCATTAGAAAAAGCCATTAAAGATAGAGAAGATGATTATGCCTACCTCATCCCTGTCTATGGTCTCTTATTTCAATAAATTTTTACACTCCAACTCTACTATCACATCTGTCCCCTCAAGTATAAACATTTTGTCTATCTTGAGGCTTTGACAGAGTTTATCGACTATATGCAACCCTATACCAAGCCCTCTTTCACTCTCTTTATAAAAGCGTTCAAAGACTCTTTGGGGATGCTTCACCCCATAAGAGCTATTTCCTATAGACAAACGTGTTGCATCTAAAGATATCTCTACCTTCCCATTGCTTATGTTATATTTACAGGCATTACTTAATAAGTTGTAAATGATACGTTCAAAAGCTTGCTTGTCACTCTTAAGTTCTAAGCTATTTAGGTTTACATCCCAGAGCAAGTCATCATACAACGGTGTAAAAAATCCTACATACCTATCTACCACTTCCTTTAAATCAAATATCTCTTCACTCTGTTTTTGCTCTCTGAGGTAGGCATCTAGGTTATGATGTAGCATCTCTATGGTCTGTGCAGCAGTCTGTATGCTCTTTACTTCATCATCTTTTTTCTCTATCATCTTGAGGTTAAGCATGATGGCACTCAAAGGGGTATTGAGGTCATGGATAATATCTTTGATAAAGTCTTCAAGTAAACGTAACGAAGAACGAAGTGGATAGAGCGTGTACCATGCAGCTAACAAGGAGACAATCAATGCCACAAAAGCAAATAAAACAAATTGCCATACTAGACGATATTGCATCTGTGATACTCTTTCATTATAGTCAGCTTTTGGGTACCACACCTTCAATGCACGAGTAGTATCACTAGAGTAAGGCACCATTATAGGACCAGAAGGACCGACAATCATCATCATCTCTTTTTTCTCCACATTAGGAAGTGGCGTGAGTATATAAAGACTCTTTTCATCTTCATAGAGAACGTAAAATGCTT
>Ga0256840_1001902_pt1 | contig 18910 bp, 19 predicted proteins | sample 355202metaG_FD_185969 | JGI IMG/M metagenome (GOLD analysis project Ga0256840, IMG submission 185969) | Hydrothermal vent microbial communities from Mid Atlantic Ridge, Atlantic Ocean - 355-202 | ecosystem: Environmental > Aquatic > Marine > Hydrothermal vents | place: Atlantic Ocean: Mid...
TAATGCTGAAATAATATTGTTTTTGACAAAAAAATAAACACAAAAATTTCTACCCTGAATTTTTACCTTTATTGATAGTCTATGAATAATGTGGGTTAATTTATAATGCGTTAGAAAAAGGTTATAAAAAAGGAAAGATAGAAGGTAAGGTAATCTATTTTATAGATGATAAAATTGTAAACACAAATACCTATAAAAATGGAAATCCCTATAACGGTACTTTTTATAAAGAACAAAAATTTATAGAAAAATATAAAAATGGTGAATTACAAACAGTTACTTATAACGCGAATCCTTATACAGTTATAGAATTTTATAAAAATAATATCATAACGCAAGTGGAAGTAGCTAAAGGAGATAATAAACTTCATAGAGGTTTTTATCATTTAGGAAATAAACACAAAGGTGTTTTTTTTAATTTTGATGACAAACGTTTTCCAACAACCTATATAATGGCAACATATAAAGATGGCGTTAAAAATGGATTAGAGAAACAATATGATATAGAGGATGACCTTAAAGAAACACAGATTAATACAAAAACATATAAAAAAGGGAAATTAACAAAAGAAGTATGGCATAATTATTATGTGAGTGCTTCACAAAATGTTAAAGGTTCATATAAAAATGAGAAGCCGCACAATGGTTATTTTTACACCATAGAAAATTATGGATTTAATGTATTTCATTACAAAGATGGTATAAAAGATGGTAAGCAGTATTCAGGACATGTAAAAGAATTGTCTTTTGTTAAAACCGATAGTATTACCTATAAAAATGGGAAACCATTTCACGGTAACAAAGTGACTTACAAATACAATTTAAAGTTTTTACAACAATATGAAAACGGAGAAACAGTTAAGACTGAAATTAAAAATAATTATGGAGATATAGTTAAAGCAATAGCAACCTATTCAGATAATGGAATAGTCACAAAAAGCACTTCAGGAAAAGTTGTAAACGAACTTATATATTTAGATAAAACTAAAGAAAAAGCAAAAGTAATACTATACAAAGACTTTAAAAAAGTGGGTGCGCTTGAGTATAATAAACATAAAATCATAAAGTTAGACCTTGCATTTAAAGAATCAGGTTTAGACTTGAAATATTATATAGATAATCAAGGTAAGGTAACCGTAAAAGCAAAAAACATAAAATATAGTATTATTATTCACCCAAAATTTAAAGAGGGAGAGAACTTAGATTTTACAGATTTTTTAGATATTGAAAACCTATTTATAAATAAACACACCGATGTTGATGCTTATTTTTATTTAGATAAAATGAAAGAATTCATTAGTAATTGTACAATCAGAAAAGGAAAACCCTACAATGGAATTATTGTAAGTTATAATGAAAATAAAAAAACATATAGTTACAAAAAATACAAAGATGGCGAACGTGTAAAAAAAGAGAGAGGCTTAACAAAAAAACAATTGATTAAAATTTTGAAATAAGTAACTATAATATCTAAACTTATTAATTCTTACCAGTAATCATTTTTCCAAAACGCACATATTCATCTTTAACCGCTTGTGGCATATTTCTAGCACCAATAGACGAGTTATTATCAAAACCACTTGGCCAAAAATAACCCAAAATAGCAATTACTTTAGGTTCGGCATTAGCAAAATCAAAATAACTCTTGGCTACATTTTTCATTTCATTTAGAGTAATGCCACCAATATCTCCATGTAACGTACTAATATAATGTGTGTCCATTACCATAATAAGACGCTGCGAATCGTTAATTTTAGATTTTAAAAGGTTAAATTCACTTTTAAAGGTTGCATTATTTTTAGGATCTTTAATAGCATAATGGTCAAAGCCAACCCAATCTACAGAACTGGGGATTTGAAGGTTGCCAATAGCAGGATAAGCTTCAATAATCATTATTGGTACTGTTGTAATTGTAGATTTTACAAAATCAGTTGCAGCTTTTAATTCCGTAAACGAAATACTATTCCAAGTAGGTTCTTCGCCAATATAAAAAGCTTGTACTAAATTTTTATTAGTTTGTAATTGATTTGTAGCAATAAAAGTATTCCATCTCTCTTTATAATCTGCTCTTAAATTAAATTCAGCACCAGATTGTCCGCCAGTACCAACTTGTTCAAAAAATAATTCACTAACATGTAAAATACTTTTCATTTGTAAATTTTTAATAGCACTCATTCTGTTAATGATATTATCAGTTGGAGTTACAACCAATATATCAGCTACATTAGAAAACGAATGAACTTCATCAATATAATTTGTTTTAATTTCATTATCCGTAGGGTCATCCCAATAAGTATCAATTAATGTAAAACCAAAAAATTGAATATGATTGGTTAATGGTATACCAGCCAAATCAACTTCTTCTGTACAAGAAAAATTAAATAAGAGTAAAATTGTTATTGCAAATAATTTTAGAGATTGTTTCATAATTATTACTTTAATATAAGAGGTTAAATATACAATATTTTTAGTTAGCACGTTCATTGTCAATATTATATTTTAGCCAAACTAAAACAATACAAGAAATCAATAATAAACCAGTTACAGCATACCAAAGCACCGCATAACCATAATTATCTACGATATACATACCAAAAATTGGACCTACAATAAAAGCCGCAGAGTAGGTCATGCCATACATTGCCATATATGCACCTTGGTCACCTTTTTTAGAACGCTCCATAGCATAAGTATTTGAAAATGGAAAACTAAAAATTTCTCCAAAAGTTAGTAATACCATTCCTAAAACAATAACCCAAATAGCATGACTTAAGTTTAGCACAAAATAACTAGCAGCAAATAATAACATACCAAAAATAACTAATTTAATATGATTGTATTTTTTATCAAAATAATCGACAATAGGCATTTCGGTAAGAAATATGATACCTCCATTTAATGCTAATAAGTAACCTATTTTCTGTTCATCTAAATGAATTATTTCATTGTAAAATAACGGCAATACTTCAATAAATTGAATAAATGCTACGCCAGATAAAAATATAGCTACCCAAAATAACATAAATTGAAAATCTTTATATGGGACAGATTTTTTTGTTAGCTCTTCAGTTTCTTTTTTAGTAACCGTAGTTTTCTGATATAAATAAATGTATAATACAATACCAGCAATTAGTGTTGTAATAGCATCTACCCAAAATAAACCTTTGTAACTTATAGTAGCTATAATTAAACCAGCCATTGCAGGACCAACCGAGAAGCCTAAATTTATGGCTAATCGAATTAAGGTAACCGATCTTGTTTTATTCTCTTCGGTACTATAATCAGAAATAGAAACCCACATAGCAGGTCTAAACAAATCGATAACAGAAATTAAAACAAATATACCAATGTTAAATTGCCAAAAAGTTTCTAAAAATTGTAACATAAAAAAAAGTACACCTCCCAAAAACAAACTAAAATACATTACTTTGTAGTAGCCAATTTTATCGGTTAATTTTCCGCCAGACCAAGTGCCAAAAAGAGAGCCTAATCCATAAAAAGTCATTACAGTTCCAACCTGCATTAACGAAAACCCTAAAGATTTGGTTAAGTATAATGATAGGAATGGTATAACCATGGCACCAGTTCTATTAATTAAAGTAACAAGAGATAGAATCCAAATATCTTTGGATAAGTTTTTATAGGGTTTAAGTATTTTAGTTAGCATTGTAAAGGAGTTTAGTAGTATTGTAAAAATAAAAAATCCAGCTAAAAGCTGGATTTAAAGTTTATTGAAATATTTTATATATCTATAATCAAAACAAATAATCGCAGCAGTAAATGTAAGTATATCTACATTTTGGAACAGATTTATATGTTTTAATAATATTCATAATATTCGTTAATTGAAACACAAATATATAAAATTATTATAACTGTCAATACAAAAGATTGTTTATTTTTGTGAAAATCATAAAAATGAATAAATCAATTATAATCATAATGCTCTTTATTTTTTGCACAGCTTGTACGCAAGAAAAGAATAAATCTGTTGTTGACTTGTCTAAAGAATTCCAATATAAATTGAATTTGGAATATGCAGATAAGGATAGTTCTCCGTTAACAAAAAAAGATTTTAAGACTTTTTCAAGTTTAGATTTTTATCCAATAAATTCCGATTTAATTATAGAGGCTAGTTTTAAAAGAACACCAAACGAAAAACCATTTGATATGCTTACAACAACAAGTAGGTTGGCAAAATATGTAAAGTATGGTATTGCAAATTTTATGATTGATGGAGAGAATATTCAATTAAATATTTATCAAAATATAGATTTAATAAAAAAAGAAGAATACAAAGATTATTTGTTTCTACCATTTACCGATTTAACAAATGGAAAAGAAAGTTATTATGGAGGTAGATATATTGATTTAAGAATTCCAAAAGAAAATACAATTATTATTGATTTTAATCAGGCATATAACCCATACTGTGCTTATAATAATAAATATTCTTGCCCAATACCACCAAAAGAAAATAGTATAGATGTAGCGGTTAAAGCAGGTGTTAAAAAGTATCACTAGATTTAGTTTTTAGTTCTCAGTCTGTAAACTGAGAACTAAAGACTGAAAACTTATAACTTCTTAGCACCTTTAACTTTTTGTTTAAGTAAGGCAATTTTAATAACATCATTCATTTCGGTAACATAATGGAATTTTAAACCTTTTAGATATTTTTGATTTATTTCTTCAATATCTTTTCTGTTTTCGGCGCAAAGAATAATTTCCTTAATATTTGCGCGTTTTGCAGCAAGTATCTTTTCTTTTAAACCACCAACAGGTAAAACCTTACCACGTAACGTAATTTCGCCAGTCATGGCAAGTTTAGCTTTTACTTTGCGTTGTGTATAGCTAGAAACTAAAGAGGTTAACATGGCAATACCAGCACTAGGACCATCTTTTGGAGTAGCACCTTCAGGTATGTGAACATGAACTTTATAGTCTTCTAAAACTTTTTGTTTAATACCAAATTCTTCAAAATTAGATTGAATATACTCCATAGCAATGGTAGTCGATTCTTTCATAACATCACCTAAATTACCAGTCATGGTAAGCCCTTTACCTTTAGATAAAATAGATTCAATAAATAAAATATCACCACCAACTTGAGTCCAAGCTAAACCAGTAACAACACCAGCAGTTTCGTTATCTTCATATTTGTCTCTTTCTAAACGAGCAATACCAAGAATTTTTTCTAATTCGTCTAGTTTTACTTTAGGATTGTATTTTTCTTCCATTACAATTGATTTTGCAATGTAACGAGTAACTTTTGCTAATTTCTTATCCAAACCACGTACACCAGATTCACGAGTATAGCCAACAATTATTTTTTCAATAACAGAGTCCGATAAACTTACATCTTTTGTTTTAATACCATGTGCTTCAATTTGCTTAGGTAATAAATGACGTTTGGCAATTTCAATTTTTTCTTCAACCGTATAACCATGTACATCAATAATTTCCATTCGGTCTTGTAACGCCCAAGGAATGGTAGATAAACTATTTGCAGTAGCAATAAATAAAACTTTAGATAAATCGTAATCTACATCTAAAAAGTTATCATGGAAAGTGGCATTTTGCTCAGGGTCTAAAACTTCTAACATTGCAGCTGAAGGGTCACCATTATGGCTATTTGCAAGCTTGTCAATTTCATCTAAAACAATAACAGGATTTGATGTTTGCGCTTTTTTAATACTTTGTATAATTCGCCCAGGCATAGCACCAATATAGGTTTTTCTATGACCTCTAATTTCAGCCTCATCACGCAAACCACCAAGTGACATGCGAACATATTTTCTGCCAACCGCTTCCGCAATAGACTTACCAAGCGAAGTTTTACCAGTACCAGGAGGACCATATAAACAGATAATTGGCGATTTCATATCTTTTTTAAGCTTTAGAACTGCTAAATATTCAATGATTCTATCTTTTACTTTTTCTAAACCAAAATGATCTCTGTTAAGAATTTCCATGGCTTTTTTAAGATCAAATTTATCAACAGTATATTCATTCCAAGGTAATTCTAAAAATAAATCTAGATAATTACGCTGTACAGAATATTCCGCAACTTGCGGATTCATACGTTGTAAACGTCCAATTTCTTTAGCAAAAATTTTAGCCGTCTCTTTAGACCATTTTTTCTTTTTAGCCTTCTCTTTCATTTCCTCAATCTCTTCGTCATAAGAAACACCACCAAGCTCTTCTTGAATGGTTTTCATTTGTTGATGTAAGAAATACTCACGTTGTTGCTGATCCATGTCTTCACGAACCTTTGACTGAATATCATTTCTAAGTTCCAAACGTTGCAATTCGGAATTCATTTTTTTTAGAGTAGCCAAAGCACGTTCCTTTTGATCTTTAATGTTTAAGAGTTCCTGTTTCTCATCAACATCAATATACATATTTGACGAAACAAAATCAATTAAAAAAGAATCACTCTGTATGTTTTTAATAGCAGCAGAAGCTTCGCTTGGTAAGTTTGGATTTTCATGAATAATTTTTAAAGCCAATTCTCTAATAGAATCAATAAACGCTTTAAACTCTTGTTCTCCTTCATATCTAACTTCATTAAAATCTTTAGTGGTAGCTTTTATATACGGTTTGTCTTGTACAAAAGCATCAAGAACAAAACGTTTTTGTCCTTGGATAACAACCATAGTGTTACCATCAGGCATTTTTAGCACTTTTAAAATTCGCGCAACAGTACCTACAGTATGTACATCATCAATTGTAGGATGTTCAATTTCTTCATTTTTTTGAGAAACAACACCAATAATTTTATCCCCTTTATTAGCATCTTGTAATAAGCGAATAGACGAATCTCTACCAGCAGTAATTGGTACTACAACTCCAGGGAAAAGTACGGTATTACGTAAAGGTAAAATAGGCAGTATTTTAGGTAATTTTTCTTTATGCATTCTCTCTTCGTCTTCAGCAGTCATTAGCGGAATTAATTCCGCATCTTCATCCATTAAATTTTGAAGTGACATATTGTCTAATATATTTAATTTTATTTTGCTCATATCTTATTGTACGTCATTTTGACATTAATAATAGTGTTAGTTATAGGAAACATAAATTAAAAATAACATAATTTTTTGATTACTAGTTGATTATGCAGATATTTTGTTCCTATTTACAATATGTATTTCAATTGTTATGCCATTGTAAAATTAAAAATATTTTTTTATTTTTAAAAACTGTAACATATAATAAAATAAGATGTCTATAAAATAGAAACGAACCTTGCATAATAAAAATAAACATATCACAAAACTTTTGCAGCAATGCAAAAGAGGAGAGCAAAGTGCTCAATTCGAAATCTATAAGTGTTATTATAAAGGTATGTATAATACAGCACTACGGATTTTAAAAGATAAGTTTGAAGCAGAAGACATCATGCAAGAGTCGTTTCTGACAGCTTTCTTAAAATTGGGCACTTTTAGATCTAAAAGTAGGTTTGGAGAAGATCATGTACCATTTGGCTCTTGGTTAAAACGAATTGTTATTAATAAAAGTTTATCACAATTACGCAAAAATCAGCGATTAGAACAATGGAATGATAATAACCTATCTATGAACGGAGTGGATTTGGTAGAAGAAGAGCAACAAAATATAAATTACAATACGCTTAAAGCAGAAGAAATTTTAGGATCAATAAAAAGTTTAAAAAATAATTATAGTGTGGTACTTACTTTAAGTTTAATAGAAGGCTATGATAATGAAGAGATAGCAGAAATATTACAAATAAACAATCAACTGGTAAGAACAACTATTTCTAGAGCAAAACAAAAGCTAAGAAAGATTTTAGAATAAAAATAATAAGAACTAATACAATGGAAAAAGTCTTTAAAAATCTTGAAAATCAATTTGATACAGAAGAGCCAACAGTAGGTCATTTTAATCGATTTCAAAAAAAGATAGAAGAACAAAAAAAATCTAAAAAAGGAAATCAATTTTATAGATTTATAGCAGTAGCAGCATCGTTATTATTGATTTTAACATTAGGTTTTGGCAGAATGCAATCTGCTAAAGGAGTTGAATTAGCAGATGTCTCTCCAAAAATGGAAGAAACACAAGACTATTTTGCATCTGTAATTCACAAAGAATTAGAAAAAATTGAGAAAATAAAAAATAAAGAAAATGAAAAAATAATTAATGACGCATTGCAACATCTAGAATTTTTAGAAGAAGATTATAAAAAACAAACCATAGCATTAAAAGATAATACAGATAATAAAAACATCATTTTTGCAATGATAAATAATTTTCAGCAACGTATAACAGTATTAAAAAACTTGCTAAATGAACTAAATAACTTTGAACAACTAAAAAATATAAAAAATGAAAATAGCAATATATAAAATAACAACGTTACTATTATTACTGCCATTGCTAGTATTTTCTAATGGAATTGAAGATGGAAAGTATAAAAAAACAAGAACAGTTGATGAAAATTTTAAAGTAAATAAAGATGCACTACTAAATATTAGCAATAAATATGGCAATGTAGATATTACTACATGGAACAAGAATAGCATCCAAATAAATGTAGAAATTACTGTAAGTGGAAACGATGAAAATCGAGTTTTAGATAAGTTTAAAGCAATTAAAATTGATTTTGATGGGATGATGAGTGAAGTGTCCGCAGTAACACATACCAATAGGAAAAAATCGAATAGTTGGTTTTTTAGTTCCTGGTTTAATTGGGGATCGTCCAATATAAATTATGAAATTAATTATAAAGTAAAAATGCCAATAACAAATGACTTAAACGTATCTAATGATTATGGAACAATATTAATAAATGAACTAGATGGTAAAGCAATAATTAATTGTGATTATGGCAAGTTAATCATAGGAGCATTAAATCATTCCAACAATAAAATTAATATAGATTATGCAAGCCATTCAACAATAGAGTTTATTGATGGCGGAAGAGTTAATGCCGATTATTCAAAATTTACTATAGAAAAAGCAAACGACATAGTACTATATGCCGATTATACAACTAGTATTTTTGAGAATGTTAGAAACTTAAATTATACTTGTGATTATGGAAGTTTAACCGTAGGTAAAGCATATAATGTAAAAGGGAATGGCGATTATTTAAGTGTAAAGTTTGAAACAATTTTAAAGAAAATACAGATAAATGCAGATTATGGCTCCATAAAAATAACAGAGTTGCGAAAAGGATTTGAAACTGTAAAAATAGTAGCAGATTATACAGGAGTTAGAATAGGAATAGATAGTAAGGCATCTTGTAACATTAAAGCAAAATTAAGTTTTGGAAGTTTTAAATACACAGGAGAGGGATTTACTTTTAATAAAAAGAAAGTAAGTTCTACAGATAAATATTATGAAGGCTACTATGGAAGTCCAGAAACAGAATCAAGCATATCAACCACTACAGATTTTGGATCTGTAAAATTATTTGAATATTAAAATATAAAACAATTAAAAAACACAAATCATGAAAAAAACAATCTTAAGTATAGTAATCGCATTATTACTAACATCATGCGTACAGTCGCAATGGTTTAACGCAGTAAAAGGAAACGGAAATGTCATTAATGAAACAAGAAAAGTAGGAAACTATGATAAAATTTCAGTTTCAGGATCCTTTGATATAACGTTAGTAGCAGGGAAGGAAGGTAAAATAGCTATAAAAATAGAAGATAATTTATTAGAGCATTTAGTAACAGAAGTAGAAAATGGAAAGCTTAGAATAAAATGGGAAAAAGGCATAAACGTAAGAACAAGAGAAGGAATTTATATAACAGTACCATTTAAAGAGATTGAAGCAGTAACATTGTCAGGATCAGGAGATATAGTTAGTGAAGACACTATAAAAGCAGATGAGTTTTATACATCCATATCAGGATCAGGCGATATAATTTTACCAGTAGAAGCAAAAACAATAATATCAAAAATTACAGGATCAGGAGATATAACTATAAATGGACATACAAACGATTTAAAAACATCGGTAACAGGTTCAGGAGATTTTCATGGATATAAATTAAAAGCAAAGAATACAACAGCATCCGTAACAGGCTCAGGAGATATAGCAATTAATGTAAGTAAAGAATTAAAAGCAAGAGTGACAGGCTCAGGAGATATTGATTATATGGGTAATCCAGAAGTGCAAGATACTAAAGTAACAGGCTCAGGAGATATTACACAAAAATAGATTGACAAAAGGAGACTATCTAAAAAGCGTCATTCTGAACCACGAGGTAACGAAGTGGGAAGGAATTTTTTAAATCAAAATTAACTGATTTTTAAAAGATTAATTCATGTATATTTCTTTTGTAATGAATTATTAACTTTTCAGATAGTCTCTTTTAATTTCCTTTATTTTAAACGAGTTTATTATCATTTCAAAATCAGTTAGATATTTTTTATACATAATCTCCTCACAATGATAATTTAAAATATACCGTTTTCCATTATTAATAAAAGTGTGATTTAAATCTATATAAGAAGAATTTTCTGTGTCAGATTTTACTAGTGTTTTAGATAAAAGGATGACATGATTTGGAGTTCTTTTTATTATTTTAGATTTTGTATTATTTAAAAAATTATTAGATTTAATACTGTCATAATCAGATGATATAAAATTTAGATAAGCAGATGAATAGTTAAAATTAATAAATTTTCTAATTGTTCTTTTAGGAGCAAAACTTATAACTTTTTCATTTTTCAGATCTAAATCTACTTCTATCCAATTCTTAGGATAATTAAAATAAATTTTATTGTTTTCAAAAGTATAAAATTCTTGTTTGCTATTATTAAAGGTTTTATGTGTAGTACAAGAATAAAATAAGGTAATAACTATTAAATAAAAAATATTTTTCATGTTCACGTTTTTGTAAAATAATATTTTAATTAGTTCCTTTAGTTTTAAACGAAGAAAGAATAGTTGAAAAATCGTTTAAGTACTTACTGTAATTTTTATCTCGGCTCAAATAAGAAATAATAAATACGTTGTTTCCTTTTTGAAAGATATGTTGCAGCTTATTGATGTAACGATTATTATATTTACATTTTGTTGTATTTGAGATAATGACATAATCGTCTGTGTCTTTTAATAATTTATTTTTGGAAAATACAAAACGATAATTTTTTTTATTATTTGAATGTAAATGATTCGCTACAATTTTTTTAAATGTTACTGTGTCATTCAACACAGTATTTCTGATACTTACATAAGTTTTTACAATATTAACTTGAAACTTTTTTAACTTTTAATTTGGATACTCCTTTAGAACATTTTAAACGTTCAAAATCATTAGAATTAAAACCTCTACTAATTGTTCCTTTTGGAGTAAAAGTGTAGTTGAGATAATTACAATGGTTTTCAATTTTTTTCCAAGTTCTAGGGTAACTAATAGAAAAATCATCATTTTCAAAAAAACGAAATTGTTTTTGTGACGCATTAGATGTAGGAGTTTGTTTTTTAGAATTTGTACTAGTAATTTTGTTGGCAGTACAAGAAAAAAACAGAAAGAATAAAGCAGTATAAATTAATATTTTCATTTTCAATAAATTTGAGTAAATAGCTGTAAAATAATATTTTAATTAGTTCCTTTAGTTTTAAACGAAGAAAGAATAGTTGAAAAATCGTTTAAGTACTTACTGTAATCTTTATCACGGCTCAAATAAGAAATAATAAATACGTTGTTTCCTTTTTGAAAGATATGTTTAAGTTTATTAGTAGAGAAATTATTGGATTTAATTTTTGTTGTGTTAGATAAGATAACATAATTGTCAGTTTCTTTCAGTAACTCATTTTTTGATAATACGAAACGATAATTTTTTTTATTACTTGGATGCAAATGGTTATCTACAATTTTTTTGAGCGTTACAGTGTCATTTAATACTGTACTACTAATACTCACATAAGTTTTTGCAATATCAATACCAAACCTTCTTTTGACTTTTTCAAGATCTAGTTTTGACATTCCTTTGAAACACTCTAAACGCTCAAAATCACTACTCTTAAAACCTTTACTAATTGTTGCTTTTGGAGCAAAAGTATAATTAAGAGAATTACAATGGTTCTCAATTTGTTTCCAAGTACTAGGATACTTAATCGAAAATACATCATTCTCAAAAAAGTGAAATTGTTTTTGCGAGGTATTAGATGTAGGAGTTTGTCTTTTAGAATTTGTATTAGCAGTTTTGTTAGCAGTACAAGAAAAAAACAGAAAGAATAAAGCAGTATAAACTAATATTTTCATTTTCAATAAATTTGTGCAAATATAACAAAACTTATATTTTCTTATCTCAAAACTTTCCGTAGTTTTGTAAAATGCAGTTAAAAGCCATTTTAGTTGATGATGAGAAGACAAGTAGAGAAATTTTACGGAATTATCTTACAAAATATTGTGCTAATATTATCGTAGTAGATGAAGCAGAAAATATAAAAGAAGCATTACAGCTCACAAAAAAGCACACTATAGATGTTGTATTTTTAGATGTAGAAATGCCTTATGGGAATGCCTTTGATTTTATAGATCAATTAAAGAACCCAAATTTCGAAATAATATTTGTAACAGCCTATGACCATTATGCAATAGAAGCATTAAACAGCCATGCAGCATATTATCTAACAAAGCCAATATCGATAGATAATCTAATAAAGGCAGTAGAACATGTAACCGAAATAAAGACAAAAGAAGCAAAACTGCAAAATGAAATATTAGTACCAAAAGCGTATAAAATAGAAGGTAAAATAACCATACCAACCCAAAATGGATTTGAAGTATTATCCGTACAAGAAATAATATATGCAAAAGCAGATGATAATTATACACTATTATTTTTAGAAAATAAAAGAGAAAAATTAGTAAGCAAAACATTAAAATATTTTGAAGATGTACTAAATGAAAATGGATTTGCAAGAATACATAAATCCTATTTGGTAAATATTAATGCAATAGCATCATACCATAAAGGGAGTGGCGGTTCTGTAATACTAAATAACGGAAAAGAATTATCTGTATCTGCGTCAAAAAAAGCAGCACTATTATCACATTTTAAGTAAATAATGAGAGTTAACGAAATAAAAGAGAAATTACAGAATACAAGTATTGTAGATAAATATATTTATGTAAATGTAGCAGTATTTGTAGTGGTATTGACAATAAACGCATTAAAATTTTTACAAAGCGGTAATTCTAATTTTGTAGTGTCCTATTTTGCATTATCTGTAGATTCAAGCGAATATTTATACAAGCCATATACATTTATAACTTATGGGTTTGTACATTTTGGATTTATACATCTAATATTTAATTTAATAGCATTACACTATTTAGGCAACTTATTTATAAACTTTTTTTCGGAAAGAAAATTTATAATCTATTACCTATTAGGCAATGTATTTGGAGGATTATTTTTTGTGTTGAGTTATAATTACTTTCCAGTATTCAAAAACACAAATGGAGTACTAGTAGGAGCATCCGCAGCAATATCAGCAATATTAGTAGGATTAGCCACATATATGCCAAATTATGAAATAAATTTACGATTAATAGGTTATGTAAAACTATGGATAATAACAGCAATATTCATTTTTTTAAGTGTAGTATTAATACCAAACGGAAATGCAGGAGGACAGTTAGCACACTTAGGGGGGGCGTTTATAGGGTTTGTATTAACAAGATATTTTTATAGAGAACAAAAACAAGAAAGAAAATCAAAAACAAGAAGTAATTTAAAAACAGTATATACATCAAAAGAGAAATCTGAAGATTTTGGATTATCAAATCATCAAAAAAAAATAATACAACAGCGTAAAATAGATACATTATTAGATAAAATTAGTAAATCAGGTTATGAAAGTTTAACCGAAAAAGAGAGAAATTTTTTAGCATCAGCAAGTAAAAAATGAGCAAATGAAAAAACTATCCTACATAAATAAAATGATATATTTTATCAATTATATTTTTGCAATATTATTATTGTTAGGATTTGCATTGCCATTAATGGCACCAAGTACAGCACCGAAATTGGCAATAATGAGTTTGGCAATGCCAATATTATTTATAATTAATATTGTGTTTGCAATTTATTGGTTAATAGGATTAAAACCACAATTTTTTTTATCATTAGTATGTTTAGTATTAGGGTATTTTGTATCATCACCATATTATAACTTAAGTGAAAAAAATGTAAAAACACCCAATGAAATTAGCATAATGAATTATAATGTGCGGTTGTTTAACGTTTATAATTGGATAGAAGATAAAGAAATACCGACAAAAATTGCAAAATTTATAAAAATAGAAAATCCAGATATATTATGTGTGCAAGAATATCATTTGTCAGGAGATAATAAAAATAAGATAATTGATTATCCATATAAGTACATTAAAATAGTATCAAAAAAAGCAAAATTTGGACAAGCAATATTTTCTAAATACAAGATAATAAACCAAGGCTCATTAGGTTTTAAGAACACCCAAAATAATGCAATTTATGTAGATATATTAAAAAAACGAGATACCATACGGATATATAATATACATCTAGAAAGTTTAGGGTTAAATGTAGAAAAAGAAAATTTTGGAGAAAAGAATTCCGAAAGGTTGGTAGCAAGGCTAAGTAAAGAATTTGTAAAACAACAACAGCAAGTAGAGCAAATAAAAAAACACCAGAAGAAATGTAAATATCCAGTAATAATTAGTGGGGATTTAAATAACACAGCATATTCATGGACTTATAAAAATATAAAAAGCAATATGAAGGATAGTTTTTTAAAGGCAGGAACAGGCTTCGGAAAAACATTTGAAATTAAAAGATTTCCTATGCGAATAGATTTTATATTTGCAGATGGGATATTTACAATAAATGAGCATAAAAATTATAAAGTAAACTATTCCGACCATAAACCAATAATGGCAAGAATAGGTTTGTAAAACAATAAATAATTCAATCAAAATAAATAATAAAATGAAGAAAATAATAACAGTAATAACCTTGTTTTTATTATTTCAAGGATTTTCACAACAAAAAGAGTTGACATTAAACGATGCCGTATTAGGATATTATAAAGGATTATATCCAAAAACAATGTCGAGTCTACAATGGGTGAGTGAAGCAAAATATATCTATAAAGAAGGAGATGCTTATATAATAAAAGATATAAAATTAAAAACAGAAGAAAAAATAGAATTAGCAACATTGCAAAAAAGTGATACAACACTTAAGCGATTACCACGATTCGTAAGTATAGACGAAACAAATATGATTTTTAGAAATAAAAATACAATGGTAACCTATAATTATAAAACAAATGAAGAAATAAGTAAACTTACATTTGATGAAAAAGCAAGTAATATCAATTTTAATACAAAAAATGGAAACTTGGCATACACAATAGACAATAATTTATATGTGGCAACAGCAACAAGTCCCAAAACAGTAGTTACAAATTTTACAGATAAAAATATTGTAGCAGGGCAGGCAATAGCGCGTTATGAATTTGGAATATCAAAAGGAATATTTTGGTCACCAAAAGGAACCTATTTAGCATTTTATGAAAAAGATGAAACAAATGTCACAGATTATCCGTTGGTAGATGTAACAACATATCCAGCAACAGTAAATAATATAAAATACCCAATGGCAGGGCAAGGAAGCGAATTAGCCAAAGTAGGTATATATAATGTAGTAACAAATAAAACAATCTATTTAAAAATAGATAATACCGATGAACATTATCTAACAAATCTATCTTGGTCGCCAGATGAAAAATATGTATTTGTAGCAGAAGTAAATAGAGGGCAAAATCATTTTTCATTTAATAGTTACAATGCAAAAACAGGAAAAAAAATAAAAACAATATTTGAAGAAAGTAATAAACGATGGGTAGAACCAGAACATGATGCAGTATTCTTACCAGGTAATAATAAGGAGTTTATTTGGATGAGCGAGCGAGATGGGTTTCAAAACTTATACCTGTATAAAACAAAAGGGAAACTAAAAAAGCAGTTGACTAAATTTCAATTTGTAGTAAAATCAATATTAGGGTTTGATAAATTAGGAGACAATGTGCTAGTAACAGCAACAGGAAAAGACGGAAGAGAAACACATGTATATAAAATAAATGTAGAGCATGGAGAGATAACAAAAGTCACATCAAAAAAAGGAACACATAGAGTGCAGTTAAAAGGAAATTATTTAATAGATAATTTTAGCAATCAAACAACGCCAAGAGAAATAAATATAATAAATGTAGTAAGTGGAGAGGAAACAAATTTATTAACAGCAGAAAATCCATTAAAAGACTATAAAATAGGAGCAACAGAGTTTAGAACATTAGTAGCAAAAGATGGACAAAATCTGTATGCAAGAATAATAAAACCAGCAAATTTTGATTATTTAAAAAAATATCCAGTATTAGTATATGTATATGGAGGAACACATGCACAATTAGTAACAAATACATGGTTGGGAGGAGCAAGTTTATGGATGCACTGGTTGGCAACACAAAAAGACTATATAGTATTTACAATAGACAATAGAGGTTCCGCAAATAGAGGATTTGCATTTGAAAGTATCATACATCGTAAGGCAGGAGAAGTAGCAATGGAAGATCAATTAAAAGGAGTAGAGTTTATAAAAATGTTACCATACGTAGATGCAAACAGAATAGCAGTACATGGATGGAGTTATGGAGGTTTTATGGCAAGTTCCTTATTGCTAAGAAATCCAACCGTATATACCACAGCAGTAGCAGGAGGACCAGTAACAGATTGGAAATATTACGAAGTAATGTATGGAGAACGATATATGGATACACCAGAAGAAAATCCAGAAGGCTACGCAAAATCGAGAGTAGGAAAATATTTAGAAAACTTGGGAGATAATAAATTATTAATTATTCATGGAAGTGTAGATCCAACAGTAGTGCCACAGCATAGTATGACACTATTAAAAGAAGCAGTAGAAAAAAATGTACAAATAGACTTTTTTACTTATCCAATGCATCCACATAATGTGAGAGGAAAAGATAGAGTGCATTTGATGCAAAAAGTATTAGATTATGTGCTAGAAAATAATAAATAGATATTGAGTATAATAAGATTATAATTTAAATTTCAGTAAATGAACAAAAACTGCAATATTAATTGAAAAATATATACATAATATTACTAGTAATATTAGCATCTTGCACAAAAAAGCAAGAAAATGTAATTACAGAACCAACAGATTTCTGTGCAACAATACATAGAAATGATAGTGTAAGTCTATTGAAAGAATTAAAAGAATTTTCAGAAAAAATGAAAACCAAAACAGGAGTATATGTTTTGGAAGATGGAGCAGGTTCAATGGTTACAAGAGCATGGTTAAGTGAATATGCAGAGAAAACAATAGATATCCAATATTTTATATTTTCAACCGATAATATAGGTCTAATAGCATGTGATTATTTAGTAAGAGCAGCAGATAGAGGAGTTAAAGTGCGAATATTAGTAGATGATATAATGGTAGATGCAGATGTAGAAGATGTATTAACATTAGATTCACATGAGAATATAGAGATAAAAATCTATAATCCAGGAGTAAATTTAGGAAAGAACTTAATAGGAAAAATAGCGAAATTTACAACAGAATTTAGAGATGCAAACCAACGAATGCATAACAAAACATTTATAGTAGATAACAAAGTAGTAATAACAGGAGGACGAAATATAGCAGATGAATATTTTGATTATGACCACGAATATAATTTTAGAGATAGAGATGTATTACTAATAGGAAAAACAACAAAAGAAGTAACAAAATCATTCAATGAATTTTGGAATAGTAAACACAGTGTAGCAACAACAGAATTATTAAAAAGAGAAGCAAAGAATAAAGACGATGAACATCGGTTTGATAAATTACATGAATATGCATGTAATCCAGAAAATTTTTGGCCACAAGTAAGAACAAGATTAGAAAAATTCCCAGAAACCATTAAAAACATAAGTAAAAACGGAGAATTAGTATGGGTAGATAGTATCACATTTGTATCAGATAGACCAGGGAAAAATGAGACTAAAAGAGGATTAGGAGGAGGAGGAGAATCAACCACAGCATTAATAAAACTGGTAAAAAAAGCAAAAAAAACACTAGTAATACAAACACCATATTTAATCACAACAAAATTAAGCCAAAACCTATTTAAAGAAGCAGTAGAAAGAGGAGTAGAAATAAAAATATTGACAAATAGTTTAGCATCAACTGATAATTTAGAAGCGTTTGCAAGCTACCAAACAGACCGAAAAAAGTTATTAAAAACAGGAATACGAATATTTGAGTTTAGACCAGATGCCGCAGAACGAACCAAAATAATGACAGGAGCATTGCAAGAAACGTTAGAAAAGAAACCAATCTTTGGGCTCCATGCAAAATCAATGGTAATAGACGGAGAGACAATAGTAATAGGAACATTTAATTTAGACCCAAGAAGCGCAAATTTAAATACCGAATGTGTGGTAATAATGCAATCCAAAAAAATAGCAACAAAAGTACTTGAAGGAATAAATGAAGAATTTAAACCAGAAAATTCATGGGAAACAACCCTAACATTTAACCCAGATTCAAAAGTAAAAAAGATAAAACGAATAAAATCGTGGACACGAAAAATCCTACCAAAAGGAATACTATAAAAATTTTAAACAAACCATATTAATTTATACCAATTTGTAAGCAAAATTGCTGATAAATAAATTGAAATATATTTTCTTGTTTCAAAGCAAAAAAATCTTTCATGGCCTTTGCTATGGAATATTTTTTTAACGCAGAAAAAGGAAATAGAAACGATTTATATCGGGTGTTTTGTTTTCAAATTGAATTGTGTTAAAATCCAAGTAAATTTACAATTATTTTTCTATATTTGTTATTGCAAAAT
>Ga0256840_1001903_pt1 | contig 18905 bp, 13 predicted proteins | sample 355202metaG_FD_185969 | JGI IMG/M metagenome (GOLD analysis project Ga0256840, IMG submission 185969) | Hydrothermal vent microbial communities from Mid Atlantic Ridge, Atlantic Ocean - 355-202 | ecosystem: Environmental > Aquatic > Marine > Hydrothermal vents | place: Atlantic Ocean: Mid...
ACAGAGCGAGACAGAGGGAGCGAAGTCACTGAAGGGCTTTAAAAGTGCCCGGTAAAACGGGCAGACTTCGGGGCTTATGAAAGTGACTTTGACTATAAAATTATAACATGTTATAATTCCATCGTTTCGACATCGGTCGTCTATGCACCTCTTCGCCTTTTTCACGCTCAGCAAGAGCATACCATCAGCTGTCGGTTGTGCTGTACAGCTTGTTCCTTGCCAAATATGTGGTAGTCTTTGGTTTAGGTCGGGTATGAGAAGGTGATGAGTGCATAGTATCATCCACAGCGCCCATTCTGCGTGTAGTCGATCCCTCTTTTGGTTTCCCTGTGAGAGCTAGCCTCAGCCATATCAATTTCTACTATTTTTTCAATATATTGGATGCCAATTATGCTTTTTAACTATGATATTACTCATAATCAATATATCTACTTCACCAGACGCTTGATAATACGCCTATCGTCTTGAACAGTGATATTGGTTATTTGGTAATAGAGTATAGGAGATAATGACACCAAGTATCTCCACTAAATTACTCAACGGGAAGCCAGAGCGACTTCCTAGTTCGGGAGTATTTTATACTTGGTGCCCCGTTGAATAATTTAACGGGACAATGATAGTGTTTATTTGAAGGAAAGTCCATAAAGAGAAAAATTAAATGGCTTTAAATATATGGTGGTATATGATGTGATATATGATAGTAAAAATTTTTTATCATTAGGATATCAAATAATATCTTGATATATGAATTTTACAGAATATTAAAAAGTCACAAAATGAAGTTTTATATAATTTCTAAAACCGTACCCTAGACCGTACCCCTATAGAAGTTATGTGTTTTGGGAGTATCTTTCAAGAATCCCTAAATTTGGGTGGTACCTGAGGGCGGACTCGAACCGCCACGGCATTGCTGCCACCAGATTTTGAGTCTGGCGTGTCTACCAATTTCACCACTCAGGCTAAAAAATAGAATAAAATATTAGAATGAATTTGCTTAAAAACTTGTTAAATCACAAGTTTTTAAGCATTTAGTAGAGGAAGTTATTTTGCTACTGCTTCTTTAAGTTTTTTACCAACTTTAAATTTGACAGCAGTTGTAGCTGGAACATCTACTACTTTATCAGTTCCAGGGACCCTAGCTTTTCTTGCAGCTCTTTTGGCTGTAGAAAATGTACCGAAACCTATAAAGCTTACATTTTTACCACCGGCAAGTGCTTCGGTGATAGTTTCTAGCATTGCATCCAATGCAGCATTTGTATCTTTTTTTGATAAACCTGCCTTCTCGGCAACTACTTGAATAAACTCAGCTTTTTTCATCAGCAATCCTTTAAGAAAATAATTTCTATTGATTATACATTTTTTTTAAAAAAAAGACAATAATATTTTCAAAAAAATTAAAAAAAATTTGAAAAAAACCGATATTTTAGTGTAATTGGTAACCAAAAGAGGTATAATTAACCTGTGGGAACCAAAATTGCTTTTAAAGTTTTGTATTGAAAAAGGAATAAAATGAGGATCACAAATCAGTTACAATTTGCAAATTTTGACAGAGATTATAAAAGAGACAGTAAGCTACTGAACAAATATACTGCACAAATTTCATCAGGACACAAGATACAAAACAGTTACGATGACAGTTCAGTTTATATAGACAGCTCAAGGCTTGAGTATGAAAAAACATCTCTTTCACAGGTTAAAACAAGTTCTCAAAGTGCTCAGACCTTTGCTGATAACAGTGATACCATACTAAATGAGTTTAACAGTTCTCTTACTCAATTTAAAACAAAACTTATACAGGCAGCCAACGGCTCTCATGACAATACAAGCTTAAATGCCATTGCAAATGATTTAGATGCAATAAAAACCAACTTAATGGATTTGGCCAATTCTTCGATAAACGGGAAGTTTCTATTTTCAGGTACAGCATTCTCGGTAAAACCTATAGACAGTAACGGCAACTACAAAGGAAACAATAAAAGCATAACCGCTACAACAGGAGCAGAATCAACTCTGGCATATAATATTGACGGAAAGTCTCTTTTTTTAGGGAGTGATGGTGATTATAAAAAAATATTGTCAACCAATATTAAATTGTACAGTGACGACACCCAGACACCCATCAAAAGCAGTGATACTGTAAAAACTCTGTTTGAGCATAATGGAGATAGTAGTGGAAGTACAGGAACTCAAACCGACTCTTACTTCTATATTCAGGGTAAAAACAGTGATGGCAGCTCTTTTAAGAAAAAGATAAATATAAATGTAAACGATACAGTGGATACACTGTTGGACAATATAAAAAACAGTTTTAATCCTCCGGAATCTGTAAGTGTAACTCTTAATGATTTTGGACAGATAGAGATAACAGATAAAAATAACGGCAGTAAGCTTATGGATTTTAGCATGATAGGTGCCATAGATAAAGATGGGGGAAGTGATGCGGATGTAAGTGATATAGATGATTTGACAACTGGGACCAATATAAATATCATCTCTTTTGTTGAAAGCGGATATGTAAATTCTCCCGATGCAGGTAGCGAGGCCGTATCTTTTGATAGAAACTATTTTAGTGTAGATGGTAATAAGCTTACTTCAAATGTCTCTCAGATAGATAAAAAGACAAATGAGTTTGCCACGGCTAAAACGAAGCTTGTTGATGCATCAGGTTTGAGTTCTCTTGATGGTGTAACACTTGATCTTAAATTGAATCAGATAGACGGTACCACACAAAATAGTGTACAGATAGATCTAAAAAGCAGTGGTTCAGGCGGTTCGACCTTTACAATAGGTGGAAATACATATAATATCTACGATGCTGATGGAAATGTCGTAGATGCAGATAAAATGACATATCAGCAACTTAATGATGTGGTGGCCATGATAGTTTCCAACAATATCCCAGCGACCACAAATAGTAAAAGTGACTACGATACAGCCATAGGGAATTCAAGGGGAAGTGTGGATGTCTCACTTGATTATCGAGGCAGGATGCAGATAGTTGATAAACAAAACGCTTCAACTCAGATAAAATTTTCAATGTATGATAGTAGTAGCAATAATTTTGGCTCAACAACAGGAAATGCTCTCTCTTTTATGTCAAACAACGCAATAGATGTTGATAAGCCGAGTGTTGATTTTTTTAAAGACCTTGATGATATGATAACGGCTGTCAGGGAAGGGAAACTGTCGTCGGATGGAACCTATGGGGATAAAAGAAACTTGGGTATAGAAAATTCCATCAGAAGAATCGATCATGTAAGAGATCATGTTTCCAAGCTTCATACAAAGATAGGCTCACTCTCAAATGCACTAAACAGTGCATATCAAAGAAGTGATATGCTTGAGCTCCAAGTGACAACTTTACAGTCACAGATAGCTGATACAGACATAGGTGAAGTTTTAGCAAAATACAATCAGATAAATGTGGGTTTTCAAGCACTTCTTTCAACCATAGCAAAGACAAATTCAATCTCTTTATTAAACTATTTATGATATAATCACCCTATAATATTTTAAAGGATTTATCATAATAAGAGAGATTTTATTTATTCTTTTTTTAGGTATTGCACTTTTTTTTGGTGTCTCTACTATCTTTTTGGATGCATCAGTAGTTGGAAAAATAGGCCATATCATAGGGGTTTATAATAGAGAATATTTTGGATATCTATCTTTTGTTTACCCTTTTGCTTTTATGATCCCGGCTTTTTTATTTTATAAATACCCAAAAATAAACAGTAGAAAAGTAGAGATACTTTTATCTTTACTGCTTTTACTTTTTACCTTTACAATGTTTCAAAGTGCCTTGACAAAAGGAAAACTAAGCGGCTTCATAGGAGACTCGATAGATAGTGTTATAGCCAGTTTTATTGGGGTAGTCGGGCTTTGGATATTTATGGTAGTTACTTTTTTACTTGCTGTTATTATACTTTTTGATATATCCTTTGAAGAATTGTTGGGAAAGATAGTTCCCATCAGGATAAAGTTTCCACAAAAAAATAGGTCAAAAAATGTTACAAAGAGAGCTTCAAAAGAGCAGTCGATAAAGAGTAAAGCAAAAATAGATAAAAAAGATGAGCCAAAAGAGAGTGAAATCAAAGAAGAGGAAAAGATAGAGAATAGGAGCGAAGAAAAAATAGTTAAAGAGAGTGATAATAACAAGAATGTAAAGATACTGAGTGAAGTTGAAGAGAACAAAAAACTTTTACAGATGATAGATACCGGAGATAGTCAAAAGCCTAAAAATTTTGAACTGCCACCCACTTCATTTTTGGAAAACCCTCCCAAAAAGAGGAGTGCTGTTAATGAAAATGATATAGATAAAAAGATAAAAGAGTTACTCAGCAAGCTCTCTAAGTTTAAGATAGATGGTGATGTTGTGCGAACCTATACGGGACCGGTTGTTACGACTTTTGAGTTTAAACCGGCTCCTCATATAAAGGTTTCAAAGATACTTAACCTTCAAGATGACCTTGCTATGGCTCTAAAGGCAAAGACTATAAGGATACAAGCCCCAATACCCGGAAAAGATGTTGTAGGAATTGAGATACCAAATAAGCATATAGAGACGATTTACCTAAGGGATATACTTGAAGACAAACTTTTTCAAAAATCAACTTCACCTTTAACTTTGGGGCTAGGAAAAGATATAGTAGGCAATCCTTTCTTAACCGATCTTAAAAAACTACCACATCTTTTGATAGCAGGGACCACGGGAAGTGGCAAAAGTGTCGGTATAAATGCCATGATACTCTCACTTTTGTATAAAAATTCTCCGGATAGTCTAAAGCTTATACTTATAGATCCAAAGATGTTGGAATTTTCCATATATAATGATATCCCGCATCTTTTAACTCCGGTTATAACCGAATCAAAAAAAGCGATCATAGCTTTAGCAAATACGGTAGCAGAGATGGAGAGGCGATATAAACTGATGAGTCATACAAGGACTAAAAATATAGAAGGGTATAATCAAAAAGCAAAAAAAGAGGGTTTTGAAGAGTTTCCATACTTGGTTGTCATCATAGATGAGTTGGCTGATCTTATGATGACAAGCGGAAAAGAGGTGGAGTTTTATATAGGCAGACTTGCCCAAATGGCAAGAGCAAGTGGCATTCATTTGATAGTTGCTACTCAAAGACCCTCAGTTGATGTTGTAACAGGTCTTATAAAAGCAAACCTCCCTTCAAGGATAAGTTTTAAAGTCGGTCAAAAGATAGACAGTAAGATCATCTTGGATGCAATGGGGGCAGAGTCACTTCTTGGAAGAGGTGATATGCTCTTTACACCTCCCGGAACTACAGGGCTTATAAGGCTTCATGCACCTTTTGTAAAAGAGGAAGATATCGAAAAAGTTGTTGAATTTTTAAAATCCCAAAGAGAAGTTATATATGACGAGAAGTTCCTAAAAGAGTCAAATGTATCTGGCAGTGAAAATAGTAAAAATGAGGCTCAAGGAGAGCTTGATGAACTTTTTGAAGAGGCAAAGAGTATAGTTTTAAACGAGAAGAAGAGTTCTATAAGCTACATACAGAGAAAATTACAGATAGGTTACAATAGAGCTGCGAGGATAGTGGAGCAACTAGAGTATATGGGTGTGCTTTCTCCGCCGAATTCAAAAGGACAAAGAGAAATATTGTAACAAAAAGTTATCTTTACTATAACAACTTGCTACAAAGTGTTACAAAATATCTCTATTTAAAGATATTTTGATAGAATTTTATAAAACTGAACCTTATGGTTTTTTATTCTACTTTGGCATTTGCTAAAATGCATAAGGTCAGTTAAAATTTATAGGAGTTTTTTATGAGTATCATAGAAGAGTATAAAGCTCACACAAAAGAGAGAGAGGCTTTGGGAGTTCCTCCACTTCCACTTACTGCAAAACAGACAAAAGAGTTGGTAGAACTTTTAGAAAAAGATGATATACCTGAGGTAGAGTATCTGCTTGATTTGCTAAAAAACCATGTTAGTCCCGGTGTTGATGATGCTGCCTATGTTAAGGCGGGCTTTTTAAATGCAATTATAACCGGCGAAGCAACATCAAAAGCTATAGATAAAATTGAAGCGGTCAAACTTCTTGGGATGATGCTCGGAGGCTATAATGTATCTCCGCTTGTTGAGGCACTAAAAAACGGTGACGAGTCTATCTCCGAAGAGGCGGCGAACCAACTAAAAAAAACACTTCTAGTCTATAACTCTTTTAATGATGTAAAAGAGTTGATGGATAGTGGCAATAAATATGCCAAAGAGGTTATAGAGTCTTGGGCAAATGCTGAGTGGTTTTTAGGTAGAGATAAATTGCCTGAAGAGTTAAAGGTAACTGTTTTCAGAGTTCCCGGTGAAACCAATACCGATGACTTATCCCCGGCAAGTGAAGCTTTTACAAGAAGTGATATACCTTTGCATGCAAACTCTATGCTTGCAGCAAAGATGGATAACCCTTTAGAAACTATAAAAGAGCTAAAGAAAAAGGGTAATCCGGTGGCATTTGTTGGAGATGTTGTTGGAACCGGAAGTTCAAGAAAGTCTGCTATCAATTCAGTCCAGTGGCACATAGGAGAAGAGATACCCGGAGTCCCCAATAAAAAAACCGGCGGTGTGATAATAGGCTCCATCATAGCTCCTATATTTTTCAATACAGCAGAAGACAGCGGAGCTTTTCCTATAGAGGCTGATGTAAAAGAGCTGGAGATGGGAGATGAGATCGTTATAAAGCCTTATGAAGGTAAGATATACAAAGATGGAAAAGTTATAAGCGAATTTGAGATAAAACCAAATACTTTGCCTGATGAGATAAGAGCAGGTGGCAGGATACCTCTTATCATAGGTAGAAACTTAACTACAAAAGCAAGAGAAGCCTTAAAACTTGGAGATGATGATATCTTTAAAAGACCGTCTCAACCAAAAGGTGATGAGAGTGGTTACACCTTGGCTCAAAAGATTATAGGTAAGGCTTGCGGTATGGATGGTGTAAGACCGGGGATGTATTGCGAGCCTGTTGCTACAACAGTCGGAAGCCAAGATACAACCGGAGCAATGACCAGAGATGAGATAAAAGAGTTGGCTGCACTTAGTTTTGGAGCCGATTTTGTTATGCAGAGTTTCTGTCATACGGCAGCTTATCCAAAACCGGCAGATATTGAGCTTCAACACACTTTGCCGGACTTTTTTATAAAAAGAGGCGGAGTTGTTTTGAAACCGGGTGATGGTGTTATACACTCTTGGCTAAACAGATTTTGTCTTCCTGATACTTTGGGAACCGGGGGAGACTCTCATACAAGATTTCCTATAGGTATAAGTTTCCCGGCAGGTAGTGGACTTGTGGCTTTTGCGGCAGTTGCAGGAAGTATGCCGCTAAATGTTCCGGAGTCGATTTTAGTAAGGTTTAAGGGTAAAAAGCAGCCGGGCATAACATTAAGAGATATGGTTAATGCTATACCTTACTATGCTATCAAAAAGGGACTCTTAACTGTTCCTAAAGAGGGTAAGATCAATGCATTTGCAGGTAAGATTTTAGAGATCGAGGGCTTGGAAGATTTAAAAGTAGAACAAGCCTTTGAGCTAAGTGATGCAAGTGCGGAAAGAAGTACCGCAGCTTGTGTTGTAAATCTAAACAAAGAGCCTATCATAGAGTATCTTAAATCAAATATAGCCATGATAGAGGCTATGATAGAGGTTGGTTATGAAGATAAACAGACACTAAAAAGAAGAGCTGATAAGATGAGAGCCTGGATAGAAAAGCCGGAGCTTTTAAGAGCCGACAAAGATGCAAAATATAGTGAAGTTTTAGAGATAGATATGGATGAGATAACAGAGCCTATTTTGGCTTGTCCAAATGATCCGGATGATGTTGCTACTTTAAGTGAGATACTCTCAGACTCAAGTAGGCCAAATGAGAAAATAGATGAGGTATTTGTCGGAAGCTGTATGACAAATATAGGTCTTTTTAGAGCTTTGGGAGAAGTTTTAAAAGGTGAAGGAGCTGTTCCGACTAGGCTTTGGGTTACACCTCCGACTAAAATGGATAAAAAAACTCTTACCGAAGAGGGCTACTATGCTATATTTGGTGCGGCAGGAGCAAGAACTGAGATACCTGGATGTTCACTCTGTATGGGAAACCAGGCAAGAGTTGCAGATAATGCTATAGTTTTCTCCACAAGCACAAGAAACTTTGATAACAGAATGGGAAAAGGTGCCAAAGTCTATCTCGGCTCATCAGAGTTGGCAGCCGTTACGGCTCTACTTGGGCGACTTCCTACAAAAGAGGAGTATCTAAGTATTGTTCCAAAGAAGATAACTCCGGAAGTTAGAGATAGGATATATAAGTATCTTGATTTTAGCAAGCTAGATAAAGAGCAGCTAAAAGAGATGTTTAACTAAATTACTGCCGAGAGACTCCCCTCTCGGCTACTTCAATGAAATCAAAAATAGTAGAGCTATTACAAAGCAGTAATGTTTTTTTAACCGGTGGAGCCGGTGTGGGAAAGAGTTATCTAACAAGAGAGATTATCTCACTTTATAAACAATCTGCAAAACATGTCATCATCCTTGGAAGCACAGGTATAAGCGCCGTTGCTCTTGGTGGGCAGACGATTCACAGTTTTTTTAATTTTTCTATAGCCTCATCTTTGGAGGAGTTGATTAGGATTGATAGTAAAAGCAGTAGCAAAAAGAAGTTAAAAGAGTTAAATGAGATACTAAAACAGAGCGATTTGATAGTCATAGATGAGATCAGCATGGTAAGCTCCAATCTTTTGGATATGATAAGATATAGAGTGGAGAGTTCCGCATTTAGCGGATCCATACTTTTTGTAGGAGATTTTTTTCAACTACCTCCTATAATCAAGCAACAAGAGAATAGTGGGCTTTTTGATGATAGGGTTTACGCTTTTGAGAGTGAGGCTTGGAGGGTATTTGAGCCGGTTATAATCGAGTTAAAAGAGATGAAAAGAACGAAAAACAGAGAGTTTTTTAATATATTAAAAATGGTTAGAGTCGGTAAAAAGAGTGAAGATGTTATAGAGTATCTATCTAAATTGTCGATAAAAAGTGATTTTGAAAATGAACCCACTTTTCTACAGGGGAGAAATATAGAGGTTTCCTATATCAATAATGAAAAATTAACTCGATTAGAGGGTAAAGTAAAACTATTTGAAGCAATTTTGGATAAAGAAGATAAAAAAGTGCATCCCAAAAAGATAACAAGTTGGATCAACTCTTTGCCTATAGAGAAAGATTTGAGTTTAAAGGTTGGCGCTCCTATTCTTTTTACATACAATAACTGGGGTAAGTTTGCCAATGGTGAGAGGGGAGTGGTAGTCGATATCCTGGATGATTCTATCATTGTTAACAAAACTGGCAATCTCATAAAAGTCGAAAGAAGAGAATTTAACTTAACAGAGTATAGTTTGGATAAAAACGGTGAGCTAAAAGAGGAGAGCCTGGCGACTATCAGTCAGTTTCCTCTCAAACTGGCTTATGCCATTACTATCCACAAATCCCAGGGCATGAGTATAGATAGTCTGGTTTGTAATGTAGATCACATCTTTACCCCCAGCCAATTTTATGTAGCAATTGGCCGGGCAGTTGATCCTGATACTCTTTTTATAGAGTATAGAAGAGGGGAGTTAAGAAGTTATCTAAAGAGTATCATCAGAGTTGATGATAGAGTTAAAGCATTTTATCAATCAAATCAAAGTATAATCCCTTAAAAAAGCTGGTAAAAAGTAAGTGGATGATTGATGGTGTTTTTGTAATCTATATACAGGAGTTGATTTGAGAGCTTTATATCTTGTTTTTATCTTGTCTGCTTTTTTGAGTGCAAAGAGTTTAAAGGTAGCAGTTGCTACCAATGTAAGTTATGCAATGCCGGAAATTGTAAAAAGTTTTCATAAAATTTATCCTAATATAAAAGTAGAGGTGATACTTGGAAGCAGTGGAAAACTTTACAACCAGATAAAAGAGGGGGCACCTTTTGATCTTTTTATGTCAGCAAACATGAAGTACCCAAGTGCCCTTTTTAAGGCTCATTTAGCGATAGAGCCTCCCAAGGTTTATGCAAAAGGCTCTCTTGCTCTTTTTAGTAAACAAAAGATCGATTTTTCAAAGGGATTAGGAGTTTTGTTAACTAGTAGAGTTAGAAGTATAGCTATAGCCAATCCAAAAATTGCACCTTATGGAAAAGCTGCCTTGGAGGCTATGAAAAATTCTGGGATATATAAAAAAATTAAAAACAAACTAACTTTCGCCCAGTCGGTATCTCAAGCTGCTGCTTACGCATTTGTGGCAACTGATGTTGGTTTTATAACCAAATCATCTCTTTTTAGTAAAAAAATGAAGAAGTTTAAAAAAGGGATAAACTGGATAGAGGTAGATCAAAAACTATATACCCCTATAAAGCAGGGAGTAGTTATACTAAAAGATAGTCCAAGTGCAAGAAAGTTTTACGATTTTTTGTTTGGAAAAGATGCTAAAAATATCTTTAAAAGTTACGGATATGAGATATGAACGAGCTTAAAGCGGAAGTTTTAGAGATCTTGGAGTTTGAGACTCTTCATATCGTCAAATTTGGCTATGCAAAAAGATATACTCTTCTTGCCATGACGCTTGAGCTGCCGGATATAAAAGAGGGCTCTAAAGTTATCCTATCCTTTAAACCTACGCACTGTGTAGTCCAAACAAAGAGCTTAGATGATATATCCATAGACAATCAGATAAAAGCTCAACTAAAAGAGGCAAAGATTGGAGAGCTTTTGGTTTATTTAAAATTTCAATGTGAAAATGACAATATTGAAGCTATTATCACAAAAAACTCCTATGACAAGTTAGCTCTAAAAGAGTCTGATGAGCTTTTTTTAGGTATAAATGCAAGTGAAGTATATATAAAAGAGGTTTTGTGATGGGTGAGTTGGATTTTACCCCTTTTTATCTCTCATTTAAACTTGCTGCATTTGCAACTGTTATACTTTTTGTCATCTGTTTGCCGCTTAGCTGGTATTTTGCAAATTCGAACTCAAGATATAAACCTATATTTGAAGCATTAAGTGCGCTTCCTATAGTCTTGCCACCATCAGTGCTTGGGTTTTATATACTCTATGCTTTATCATACAACTCTCCCATAGGAGCATTTTTTGATAAATATTTTGGCTTAAAGTTAGTTTTTGATTTTCCCGGGCTTGTTGTGGCTAGCTGTCTCTACTCTTTTCCTTTTATGTTTCAGCCTCTACAAAATGGTTTTGAGTCTTTAGATAAGAGTATGATAGAGGCTTCGTATATAGGGGGTAAAAGTAAGTTGGAAACTCTTCTAAAAGTTGCCTTGCCAAATATAAAACCATCGCTGATAACCGCTATAGTTATAACTTTTGCCCATACTGTAGGAGAGTTCGGGGTTGTATTGATGGTTGGTGGTAGTATCCCCGGAAAAACAAAGGTAGCCTCTGTGGCTATCTATGAAATGGTTGAAAATATGGATTATAAATCAGCTCATATCTATAGTGCTATACTTTTATCTATAAGTTTTTTGGTACTTTTGTTTGTATATCTGGTAAATAGAAAATATAAAAAGGCAAAGAGTTGATACTTGTAGAGGTCGTTAAAAAGCTAAATGATTTTGATATGGATATAAAACTCACTATAAAAGAGGGCTCTATCGTTGCACTAACAGGGGAAAGCGGTAGTGGAAAAAGCACACTTCTTAGGATCATTGCAGGACTTGAAGATGCAAAAGGAGTTATAAAAGTAGGTAAAACTTTTTGGCTAAATGAGACCAAAAAAACTCCTCCTCAAAAAAGAGATATAGGTTTTGTTTTTCAAAACTATGCACTTTTTGATAACATGAGTGTAGAAAAAAATCTACTCTACATAAAAAATGATAAAGCACTGGCAAAAAAGCTTTTGGAGATGGTGGAGTTAACAAAACAAAAAGATAGATTGCCTCATCAGCTAAGCGGTGGTCAAAAGCAAAGAGTTGCATTGGCAAGAGCCTTTATGAGAAGACCAAGTATAGCCCTATTAGATGAGCCACTTTCAGCTCTGGATCAAAAAATGAGGGAAAAGCTACAAAATGATATAGTCAAAATGCATAAAGAGTTTGACACGACTATCATCTTTGTAAGCCATGACCCAAGTGAAATATATAAGATAAGTGATGAGGTTATAGTCTTAAAAGAGGGCAGGGTAGATAAAAAAGGTCTTCCAAAAGAGATACTTCTAAAAACAAGTGGAAGTCAAAAGCTCTCTTTTGAGGGGGAGATTCTTGATTTAAAAAAGGTTGATGTTATCTATGTAGCGATCATCTCCATAGGCCAGCAAATCGTTGAAGTGGTTATAAGCGAAGAGAAAGCAAAACAGATAAAGATAGGACAAAAAGTCACAATATCCACAAAAGCATTTTCACCGGTTGTCGGTCTTAACTGATGGAGTATAACCACTGTCTGTATAATTTTTCATCTTTTAGATATTTTATAGGAGCACTGCTTATTTCAAGTTCTATATTTGTGCCCAATTTATAAAACTCTTTTTCAAGTCTATCTTGGTCATCTTTTGTGAACTCTTTTTTGTGCAAGATGATAAAATCATCTCCTTTTATACGAAATATTTTACCATCACTAAATAATCTCTCTAAAATTTCAACAAAGCTAGTTAGTACCTCATTGCCTTTTTGCCAACCGTTTTGCTCGTTATATGAAGAAAAGTGGTGAAGTTGAACTGTAGTGATTTTATGCTTAAGAGATAAAAAATATTGGAAAAAATAGACATGAAAGTCAAGATATTTGTAGTTATATGCGCCTGTAAGCTGGTCTTTAAAAAAGTAGGCAAATCTAGCTTCATCTAGCTCATTTGCAGGTAGTTGCGGTGATGATTCGCTAAAGTTGATATCTTTAAATACCTCTAGTGCACTTTTGCAAATATTTGGCTCAAACCATTTTCCACATAACGAAAGCAACTCATCTATAGCTTCCTCTTTTGTTTTTCTTGCTTTGTATATCCTATCTGTCGTCATAGCATCAAATGTATCGGCAATACTCAGAATCACTACAAGCGGTGATATTTCACTTTTTTTTAGTCCTTCGGGGTAGCCGCTTCCATCATACCTTTCATGATGGTACTTTATGATGTATGCTTCTTCTTGAAAAAAGTTAAGTTTTTTTAGTATGTTATATCCTGTTAAAGAGTGCTTTTTGATGATGTTATATTCTGTTGTATTTAATGACCCGGGCTTTAATAAAATACTATCAGGTACAGCTATTTTCCCTATGTCATGGACTTTGGCCGCTCGTTTTAGTATATTGATTTTTTCATCTTTATAAGATAGGGCTTTGGCAATTTTTTCTACATATTCGGATACTCTTTTTGAGTGTCCCGCAGTATATGGATCTCTAGCTTCTATAGCTTGCACCAGGGCATCGATAAATGATTTGTAATCTTCTATCTTTTCAGATAAAAGCTTTTGATTATTCTTTTTTAACATATCGCTGTTGAGCATCATCCCTATATCGCCGGCTAGCTCCTCTATCAGAGATATCTCTTTTTGTGAAAAACCATCAATATTTGAGGTGTGTACCGATATAAAGGCTATGGGGTGATTTCCTTTTTTGTATTTTATAGGCGTTAACATAGTGTATAGAAAAGGTTTTATATTTTTTTCTATTTTTTGCAAAAGGTCCGAATTTTTTAAAAATTTACTTTTTTTGTCCTTATCATTTTTTATAATAATAGTTTTACAACTATGGGCTTTTTGAATATCTTTAAAAATCATCGGCATAGAATTTTTTAAAATCTCCTTATCTTCATATGAATGATTTGTAAGCTCTAGTTCTACTCCATTTTTTAAGAAGCCAATCCATGCAAAATCAAACATATGGTATGAGGTCAATTCTTTGCATATTTTATCCAGTTTACTATCTGTTTTTAATGGCTCGATTAGTATCTGGTTTATATTTTTAGCTGTTGAAATTATATTGTTAAGGTATTTGCTCTCTTTGTATAAAAGCTCTATATCATTTTTGGCTTTTTGAATATGTGTAGTATGCTTTTTGACCTCTTTTTTGAAATACCATATAATAAACAAAGAGATAAAAATTATGCCGACAAGTGCCGAAATTATCCATATAACTTTTGAAACAATTGATCTTATAGCTCCATTGTCTCCAAGATACTCTGAAAGAATAAGATAGAGCTTTGAGTTTTTACCCTCTTTTAGTATACTTAATTCTTTATTTAGGAGAGCAAAGAGTTTTTTGTCTTTTTTATTTATGGCATAAGTAGTACTTACCGGATTAAAGTATATTGTTGAGGGAGATATATCAGGATATCGCTCTTTTACATAAAGATAAATAAAGCGATTTGCAACTCCATAATCGATCTCTTTTTTACTTATCGCCTCAAATATATCTTTGTATGAGTCATATAGTTTGTCTTTATCTTTTAAACCAAATTTATTACACAATTTTCTAAAAGCAGCTGTATATATATCATTTTTTAGCAACCCTATTATTTTGTTATCAATATCCAATATGCTATTTGGTACTTTTTCTCTTCTGCTATATATCACACCCCAGTTAGAGATAACGCTATCTTTTAAAAAATATGCATATTTGCTACGCTCTTTATTTTTAGCAATCGGACCTAAAATGTCTATGGATCCCTCTTTTAACATTTTTAAACATTTTGAAAATTTGCATTTTTTATAAGAAACGCTCAAGCCGTTTTTATTTACCATATAGTTTAAAATATCTACAAAAATCCCCTTTGGGTTTTTACTATCTCCAAAAGACATTGGCGGATTTTGATATAGACCGGCTTTTATAGTATGAGAGAGCTGAAAATCGGCAATAGAACTTGCCCATAAAACCTGAGATATAAAGAAGATTAAATAAATTCCTTTAACTTGTTTCATAATAGGCATATAATATCATATAAAAACTTTATGAAACTTTAAAGAAAAATTAATAATTTTCTAATAAATCACAGATATTTTTTACAAGTGATAGGGTATATAAAGAGCCAAATCTTGCCAAAACCATAAGATAACAGCAGTTGATAGCATGATAAGTACAAATGGCCAGGCTCCCTTTACAACATCTCCTAGTTTTGCCTTTGCAACGGCTTGTATGATAAAGAGGTTCATGCCGACAGGCGGTGTTATAAGAGCAGTTTCAATAAGTATAACAAAAAAGAGACCAAACCAGATAGGATCTATCATCTTATCCATAATAGCAGGAAATAAGACCGGCACCATTATAAGTAGCATTGATAAAGATTCCAAAAAGAAGCCTATAAAAAGAAGAACCAAGCCTATAGCAAATATAAACAGGGTAGGACTTTTAATGTTTTCTACCAAAAGTTCCGATATGTTTTGAGGTATCATATAGAGTGTAATAGCATAAGAGAAGACTTTGGCTCCTGCTATGATGATAAATATCATGATGGTAGTTTTGGCGGAGTCGTAAACCGCCTCTTTTAGTTTAGTGAGATTTAATCTACCCATCACAAATGTTACTACTAGAGATAAAACAAATCCTACTCCTGCGCTCTCTGAAGGAGTAGCGATACCTGCATAGATAGAGCCTATAACTGATGTTGCTATAAAGATAGTCGGTAGAGCCATCTTTGTAGCTTTAAGTCTCTCTTTAAAAGTTGCTTTTTTTACGGGGTGATACTGTTTGCTCAATTTTGAGTAGATCATACTGTAGCTTACAAAAAGCACTATCAAAAAAAGCCCCGGACCGATTCCTGCTAAAAATAGCTTGGGTATAGAGCTTTCCGATATGATACCATAGATGATCAAAGGTATAGAAGGAGGTATCATGATGCCCAGTGTTCCGCCTGCTGCCAAAAGTCCATAGACAAAGTGTTTGGGATATCCTCTTTTTGTCATTTCAGGGATAGCAACTGTTCCTATGGTGGCAGCAGTTGCAACTGATGAGCCCGATACTGCAGAAAATATGCCACAAGAGATGATAGTAGCTACTCCAAGACCCCCGGGCCAGTGTCCTATCCAGCTTTGAACGGCTCCAAAGAGATCTTTTCCTACATTTGCCTTTAAAAGGACATTTGACATCAGTAAAAACATAGGGACTGCCAAAAGCTCAAAGCTGTCCATTGTCCCATAAAGTCTCTCCGGCACCCCAACTAATGGCAAAGGAAAGTATGCCAAAAGCGCAACACCAAGACCACCTAGAGCAAAACCGACAGGAACTCTGACGACCAATAGTATAATAAGTATAAAAAGTATGATAAATGCAGTCATTAAACGCTCTCTTTGATCATTTCTATCTCTTCATTTGGATCAATGCCTATAGTCCAAACCTTAACAACCTCCACGATTGTCTGCATAAGAAGTATCAAAAAACCAACCCATATAGAGGCTTGAGTAAACCATTTGGGTAGTCCTAAAAGGGTATCGGTTCTATGATGTTTCAAGGTAGAGTCAAGCCATATATCAAAGCCGTATTTGACTGCAACTGCACTAAAAAGTAGGATAACTATCAGCCCAAATGTCTCTACAACTTTTCTTGAGATTGAGTTGTGGTCTTTAAAGGCTATATCGATAACTATCATATCTTTATGCTTTAATGCAAACGCGATACCTATATAAGTAGCCCAGATTTGTGTGATGGAAGATACTTCATCAACCCAGATAGTCGGCATATTGAAAACAAATCTCATTACAACTTCATAAGTTACAATAATCCCTACGAAGAAAAATAACCAAGCAGAGAGTTTTCCAAAAAATTCCGAGATAGCATCTATGGTTTTTATCATCTTTTAATACTTACCTTATTATAAAGAGGCGTAGTTACGCCTCTTTTATATTACTTAACTTTCGCCATATCCTCTTTTGCAGCTTTTAAAACTTCATCAGCCATTGGTCCGACTGATTTTTTATATCTCTCTATGACAGGTTTTGTTGCCTCAACCCATTTTGCTCTCTCTACAGGAGTTAGTCTTACAACATTCATCTTTTTTGTTAGGTAGTTTACTATTTTGTCTTCACTTGAGTAAACTTGTTGTCTTAGATGTTTCTCAACGATACTTGCAGCATCCATTATGATCTTTTGATTTTTTGGACTTAGGGAGTTGAAAAATTTATTATTCATAATAGCTACAAACTCTATAACATTATCAAATGAAAGGGTCATGTTTTTCATAACTTCATACAATTTTCTACTTTTTACCGCACTAAGTCCTGTCATACCTACATCAACTGCACCCTGTTGATAAGCCAAGAACTGTTTTGAGCCTGACATAATAACAGGAACTCCGCCAAGAGCCTCAACAGTCCAACTTAGTATCTTTCCATATGTTCTTACCTTTTTACCTTTTAAATCACTTGGCAATCTTATAGGCTTTCCATTGGTAAGATAGACATTGTGTCCAAAAGCCTGCCACCACAATACCTTATCACCCGTCTCTTTCAAGATAGCTTTATCTAAGATACTTCTTGTTTTAGAGCCATTTGAAACAACGGCACTTAAAAGTTTGTCATTTTTAAAGAAAAATGGAAGGCTTACTATATCAACAGCCGGAACAGACCCCGTAAATCTACCCAAGAACGCACTACCTGCCTCTATAGCACCACTTCCAACGGCTCCCGGAACCTGCTTATCTTTATAGAGTTGGGCTGATGGAAAGATGATTACTTTTAAGTCTCCACCCGATTTTTTCTCAACTATCTTTTTAAACTCAAGCCAGTTTTGACCAAGAGAGTGAGTAATGGGCAGTTGCAGAGTTACCCTTATAGTTGTTGTGGCAAAAGAAGCCAAACTTAAACCTGATACCAAAAGTGCACTAAGAAAAATATTTTTCATTTTCATTACCTTATCCTTTTTTAAGATGTTATATGCTTTGAAGATGCGTAGCATTTTGAGGTAAGAAAATGTGTTAAGAAAATCACACTTAACCCGAAGGGCGCTTGCGTTTGTGATTTTTAACATTTTCTTACCGCCCGTTAGGCAAAATGCTCTTAGCTGATGAAAAGCATATAACATCTATTAAATTTTTATGTGATATAATATTGTAAAAATATTAAATTTTTTATACATTTTACTAATTTAAGTAAAATATTTTTCATTTTGTGAAAAAAAGTAACAAAATTGTTCTATATAATACCCTTTTCTTCCAACTCTTTTAATTTTTCTTCATCTATACCAAGAGTATCTTGGTATATCTCTTTATTGTGTTCTCCAAGTTTGCCTCCACTCCACTTGACTCTTCCCGGAGTTTTGCTAAATTTTGGAACAATTCCCGGCATTTTTAACTCTCCTACACCTTTTATATTTTTGGAGATTATCATGTCTCTTGCTTTGTAGTGAATGTCATTAAAGATATCTTCTATATTGTATATAGGACCTGAAGGTATCTGATACTCATCAAGTATCTTTAGTGCCTCTTTTGAGTCAAGAGTTTTAGTCCAGGCTTCTATCTGCTCATCAAGATACCCCATCTTTTTGGCTCTTCCATCATTGTGTGCAAACTCTTCACAGTCAAGATCTTCTCTGCCCATAGCTTTGGTAAGCCTTTTAAATATGCTATCTCCATTTGCTCCTATGGCTACATACTTACCATCTTTACAAAGGTATATGTTTGAGGGTGCAATGCCTGGAAGTGTATTGCCACTTCTTTCTCTAATGTAGCCAAACTGATCATATTCAGGAACCATGCTCTCCATAAGAGAAAATATTGCCTCATAAAGAGCTACATCGATGTATTGACCATCTCCACCTTTTATATCTCTATGGTATAGTGCCATCATGCCACTCATCACCGCATAGATTGCTGCTATGGAGTCGCCTATGCTTATGCCGGTTCTAACAGGAGGAAGATCCGGGTAGCCTGTGAGGTATCTTATGCCCCCAATTGCTTCTCCTATACTTCCAAAGCCCGGCTTTTGACTATATGGACCA
>Ga0256840_1001904_pt1 | contig 18902 bp, 19 predicted proteins | sample 355202metaG_FD_185969 | JGI IMG/M metagenome (GOLD analysis project Ga0256840, IMG submission 185969) | Hydrothermal vent microbial communities from Mid Atlantic Ridge, Atlantic Ocean - 355-202 | ecosystem: Environmental > Aquatic > Marine > Hydrothermal vents | place: Atlantic Ocean: Mid...
GGATTGGCAGTTGCTAAAAGTGGAACAACTTGTGAAATTACAGGAACACCAACAGCCGTAACAGCTCAGGCTACTTATACAGTAACAGCAACAAATGCGACAGGAAACGATACAGCAACCGTAGATATTACAGTAGAAGCAATCGTAGGAATAGAATCCCAAATAGTAGAGAGACACAATATCTATAGAAGATTAGACTTTCAAGACAGTGATTTAGTATGGGATGCAACATTGGCTGACCATGCACAGCAGTGGGCAGATTACATAGCTGCAAACTATACATCTGCTGATAGAGCAGCTGGTTCACCACATGCAAGTCATTTTGATACGGCTACACATGGACTTCCATATTTAGGTGAAGGTGAAAATATTGCATGGGCAAGTGGTACGCTTAAATACATTAGAGATGAAGCAGTAGATATTACCATAGAGAACAGTTCACAAGAAAATTATGAATTTGCTGCTGTAGATATGTGGGCAAATGAAAAAGCTTATTATGACTATGCATCAAACAGTGGTAATGGAGAAGTGGTTGGTCATTATACGCAAGTGGTATGGCAAAAAACAACTAAAGTTGGATGTGGAAAAGCAACATCAACTACAGATTTAGGTGGAGAGCATATTGTTTGTAGATATGAAATTCCAGGAAATATGACAGGAGAGAAACCATATTGTTCAGAGTATACGGTATCTGATTTGTATACAGATGAGAGTTTGGTCTTTACAAATGCAATGATTGAAGACGCATCATTTGATATTACTAAAGTGATTGAAGATAGAGCAGCTTGTACTCGTTCAGATAATTCAGATAGTACATTGTCCTTTACAGGGACAAGTTCAGCAACACTTCCAAATTACAATGCATTTAATACAGGGGATGGTTCAAGCTTATGGAGTATGAATTTTGACAATATATCTATTGATGGAACGGGGCAACTTATTATGACCAATGCAAATAACGATAGATACATGAAATTAAAATTGATTGGTGAAGATGCAACATACTATATGGCTGAAGCATATTGGTGGGTTATTGGAACTCAATATGAGAGAAGAGCTGTTTTAAAACTTGAAAAATAGTTTTCTCTAACTTAGGCCTACGCCTACACCCGTAGGCGTAACTGTTTTTGTTGTGTGATATCCCTATCACAAAATAAGGGTTGTAAAATGATAAGTAATAATTAATGAGTGATGGCTTGAGATTTAATTCAAGCCATCAAAAAATACTGCAGATACTACGTAGTTTATTTTACACTCTCTACTTATCAAAAAATCCACCATCACGTAAAATGGTAATGTTCTCTTTAATAGAGTCAACAGCTTTATCTAACTGCTCTTTTATATCTGTTTCAAGTTCTAGCTCAATAATCTTTTCAACCCCATTAGCTCCAATAACACAAGGAACACCAATCGATACATCTTTATATCCATACTCTCCATTAAGTATAGCTGATGAGGGAATTACTTTCTTTTCATCACCCAAGATAGCTTCAACCATCATAGATACAGCACGACCAGGGGCATAAAAAGCAGAAGTTTTAAGATGTTTTACGATTTCAGCACCACCATTTTTTGTCTTTTCTATAATTTCTTCAATATCCTCTTTTGATAAAACTTGTGTTAAAGGCATTCCTCCAACACCAGTAATTTGAGGATAAGGAATCATATGCTCACCATGCTCTCCAATAACAATAGAACGAGTTTGTGCTGCAGCATAACCTGTTTTTTGATGGATTTGATAGGACATCCTAGAACCATCTAATGCACCACTCATTCCTACAATTCTATTTCTATCCCAACCAGTCACCTGATGTACAACATACGTCATAACATCAAGAGGGTTAGAGACACAAAGAATAATGGCATTTGGTGAGTAGTTTTTAATATGTTCTGAAACCTCTTTTACAATACCAGCGTTGATATTGAGAAGGTCTGCTCTGGTCATTTCTGCTTTTCTTGGTACACCAGCTGTAATAACCACAACATCACAATCTTTGATATCTTCTGGTTTTACTGCTGCTCGAACAACGGTACCCTTTGGAGCATAGTTGGTTGCTTGTGCAATATCTATGGCTTTTCCTATGGCAACTTCTGGGAAAATGTCATAAAGTAAAATTTCATGACATGACCCATTGAGTGCCAAGGCATATGCTGCACTGGCTCCTACGGCTCCTGCTCCTACGATTGCTACTTTTCTACCTACCATATCTCTACCTTTTTATTTTTGATTAGATTTTATCTAAATTACTTATTTACTTCAAGTCCAAATGTAAATCCACCATTAACTCTTTCTATTAACTCTGGTAATACATCTTGATACTCCCCTACAATTCCAAAATCTGCATTGGCAAAGATGCTCTCTTTTGCATTTGAGTTAATGGCAATAATGGTCTCTGATTCTTTCATACCAGCAATATGTTGAACAGCACCCGAGATTCCAATGGCGACGTAAACTTTAGGTCGAACGGTTTTACCAGTTTGCCCAATCTGTCTTGCATACTCGGTAATGCCTTCATCGACAACAGGACGTGAACTTGCCCACTCTGTGTTGATGCCTTTTTCATTGAGTGCTGCTGCCAAATCTTTAACCAGCTTCATATCATCAGAACTTGTACCTCGCCCACCTGTAACAATGATATCGGCTTCAAAGAGGTTTTGTAGTCCCCCTTCACCAATAACGGTTTCAATAATCTCAGCTACAAAATCATCTTCACTCAGTTCAGGTTTAAACTCGGTAATAATTCCCTCTCTATTTTCATCTGCTGTTGGTACTTCAAAAGTTCCTGCACGTGCAGTTGAGATTTGAGGACAGACAAAGCCTAAAATGGTTGCCAGTTTTGACTCACCATAGGTTGGTCTTCGTGACTCTAAAATAGGAGCAAATATTTTTTTATTTTTTCTATCAATATGTTCCCCAATTTCTAAGGCTGTACAGTCTGCTGTAACTCCACCCTCAACCTTTACCCCAATTCTTGGAGCCAATTCACGACCTGCTGTGGTGGCTGCAAAAAGTGCAATCTCTGGGTTTTTCTCCTCAATGACCGAGGCAAAGATGGAAGCAAAAGGTAAGATTCTATACTCTTCCAATCTTTCATCATCTACAACCACAACTTCGTCAGCACCATGGGCTATAAGTTCTTTAGCAACTCCTCCAATATCTTTACCGATGAGTAGGGTAACGACTTTGGTTCCCTCTTCAAGTTGGTTTGCCAAGCCTCTAGCAGGAGTGAGCAGTTCAAGTGAAGGTCTTGAAATTTCACCTTTAACAACCTCTGCCCAAGTTAAAATGCCTGAAGCTCCATCTCTAAAGTCAACTTCTTCATAGCCCTCTGGTCTTTTTTTAGCTTTTTTAGCTTTTTTCTCTTTGACTTCAATGCTGTTTTTTCCCTCTTTCATGTTTGCGAGTAGGGAGTCAACCAGTTCAGCTTCGTTATGCCCCGTTGCTATTTTAGCAGGGGCTCTTTCACTTTTGATGTTGTTGACCTTGGCAACAATGGTAGGACTACCACTAAGACCAATATTCTCATCGCTTAGATGTACATCGTCAATATTAAAGACGGTAATCTTTTCATTTCGTGCTTTCACTGCACCTGATAGCGTGGCACGTCTAGGGTCAACACCTGTTGGGGTAAAGGATAAGGCACAAGGAATAGGGAGCTTCATCATCTGATAACCACCCTCGATAATTCTTTTTGCCGTAATATTTCCATCAACCAAGTCAGCCACTTCAATAAATGTTGCCTGTGGTATGTTCATGTTCTCAGCAACTTGTGAAGGAACATGGGCTGTGTCGCCATCAGAAGTTTGGCGACCTGCTACGATGATAAAATTTTCGTTGAGACCTTTTCCAAATCCTAAGTGTTTGAGCATGGTAGAGATGGCAAGTCCTGTGGCATAGGTATCAGACCCACCTAAACGTCTGTCACTTAAAAGATAGGCTTCATCGTATCCTAAAGAGAGAGCTTTTTTGAGGGACTCTTCAAACGATGGAGGTCCCATGGAGCAGACGATAAGTTTTGCCTCTGGGTTGTTGTTTTTCATCTGTAGACCAGCTTCTAGTGCGTAGCCACAATCTACATTGATAATAGACTTTGCTTTGGTTCTGTCCATTAAACCGTCATCACCCATTCTCATCTCTGATGGTAGTGGTACTTGTTTCATTAAACTAATTATTGTTAAAGCCATACATTTCTCCTACATATAGTTGTATTCTGGACCATCGCCACCATAAGGTGTGGTCCAAGTTATTCCACCATTTGGTGATTTGATGTCACAGGTTTTACAGTGCACACAGTTTTCAGCATGAAGTCTTAACGCTTTTGCTCCAGAGTTTCTGTCAGTATGAAGTTCATAAACCTCAGCAGGACAGAAAGCAGCACAAGCCAAACCATACTCTTCGATGTTTGATGCTTGGAAATCTGCTTGATTGTTTACAACCAAGTGTACAGGTTGAATCTCATCGTGCATTGCTTTTGAGTGGAATACAGAGGTGACTTTGTCAAAGGTAAGTTTTTTATCGAACTCTAGTTGTCCTGCAAAACGTGTTGCAAATGGAACACCTGCAAAGGCTGAAACTGTTTGCGTTTCATCAGCATCTGCAATGGTTTTTGGAACAAAGAGACACGTTCCACCAGTTACTAACTGAATCCCCATTTTTAGTCCACCAAGAACCATACCATCTTGCATAACAGCACGCATGTTACGAATAGGGTACATCTCTTTGTAGATGAAAGAGGCGTTTACCAACTCTTCATATTTGGCAAGAGTTTTTTTAGAGGTATCATTTTTTTCAAATGCTTCTACAGCAGTTTGAGCTGCACACATACCTGATTTAATAGCAAGGTGAACACCTTTAAGTCTGGCAGTTGTTAAGAATCCAGCACTGTCTCCCACTATCATGAGGTTCTCTTCATAATATTTAGGCATAGAGTTCCAACCACCTTCAGGAAGTGTTTTGGCACCAAACTCCATGATGCTTCCATCTTTTAAGAATTTAGAGACATAAGGGTGAGTTTTCCAAATCTGCATCGCTGCATGGGTATCGAAACTAGGATCGGCATAATCAAGCCCAACAACCAGTCCAAGAGCAACTCTATTTTCACTAAGTCCATAGATAAATCCACCACCAAACTCTGATTTATCCTCTAAAGGGTAACCAAATGTATGGTAAACAGCACCAGCTTCAATGTTTCCTTCAGGAACTTTCCAAATCTCTTTTACTCCAAGTGAGTAAATTTGTGGATTTTTTCCTGAGTCCAAGTTAAAGCGTTCTATAACTTTTTTAGCCAAGCTTCCTCTTGTACCTTCTGCTAAAATGGTTATGTCAGCTTCAACAACGGTTCCCTCTTGGTAGTTTTTCTGTTTTTCACCATGGTGGTCAACACCTGTATCTTTGGTTTTAACACCTGCTACCTTACCATTGCCATCGTAAAGCATATCATCAACAGCAAAACCTGTATAGATCTCTACCCCTTTACTCTCTGCAATACCTGCTAAATATTTACAAACTTGTGCAAGTGATGCTATTTGGTTCCCTGTATTGTTCATGTAGGGTGGATGAAAGGGTAGCTCCATTTGTCCACCATCACTTAACTTTACCGTAACATCAGTAGAGACCTTAGAGTCAAATGGCATGGCATCAAACTCTTCTGTTGTTAAAAGTTCTTTAAATACCTCGGGCATTAGTACAGCACCAGAGAGTATATGTGAACCAATGGCAGACCCTTTTTCTATAAGAATGATTCTCTTCTGTTCACCTTTTTGCTCTAACTTGTTGGCAAGTTCTATGGCTGTTGCTAAACCAGAGGGACCACCTCCCACAATAAGCACATTGGTTGAAATAACATCATGACTGTTCATTGATTATTCTCCATATCGTTAATATCACTAAATAAATAAAATTGATTAAAGTCATTAATTTTACTTATGAGCGTCATTAAAAATAACATAATACTACATGATAATACAAATTATAGAAGCTTATAACAATAAGAAATTGGAGGGTTGTAGAAAAGGGTAACAATATATTATTAAAAGTGATGATAAATATCAAAAATATTTATCATCTAAGAGAGAGTTTCCTTAATTGTCAAAGAACTTTAATTCATAAAGTTTGTCAACCATTACTTGAACAGAAGCTACAGAGTTTTTAAATCGTGTTTGTTGCAGTGGTTTTAATGCCATAGGAATAACTTTTTCTGCCCCACCAGCACCAATCATCACAGGTACACCTGAAACAATGTCTGAGTAACCATAATCATTTTGAAGCATGATGGCACAAGAGTGAATTTGATTGGTATCTTTTAAAATGGCATCAACCATTACCGTAGTTGACTTTGCAGGGGCATAGTAGGCTGAACCATCTCCTAAAAGGTTGACAATCTCAGCTCCACCATTTCTAGTCTTCTTAACGATTTCACCAATCTCCTCAGAATCCAATAAATCTTCTATAGGTACACCAGCAACGGTTGTAAATTTAGGAAGAGGAACCATGGTATCTCCATGTCCACCCATTACCGTGGCTCTAATTTGTCCAGCACCATATTCAAGCTTTTCAAAAATAAAGTGTGCCATTCTAGCAGCATCAAGTATACCAGCCATTCCCAATACTCTCTCTCTTGGGAATCCTGTCTCTTTGAGTGCAACATAAGTCATAATATCAAGAGGGTTTGAGACCACAACAACAACAGCATCAGGAGCATGTTCTTTAATTTCTCTAGCATACATTTGAACAATTTTTGCATTTATCATTAGTAGGTCATCACGATTCATACCGGGTGTTCTTGGAGCTCCTGCTGTAATAACAACAACATCAGAGTCAGCCATATCTTCTGGACCTTTGGCTGCTTTTACAATGGTGTGCTGTCTAGCAGCATTGGCTGCTTGTGACATGTCAAGAGCTTTACCTTTTGCAACATCGTAGTTTCTACCTCTAAGTACAACATTATGACATGTTCCGTTCATCGCCAATATAAAAGCCACTGTTGAGCCAAAATTACCAGTTCCTATAACCGTTACCTTTTTACCTTTTGACATTCTAATCCTTGTAAGTAAATTACTTATTGTTCTATCTATTCAATCCCAAGTCCCAGCTTGGGAATATATATCACTGTATAAATTACCAAACCAAACATAGTTTGGAAACGAAAATGAGTTCAATAAGCCTCACTGATTATAGCGTGAGTCGGTAACAAAAGTAAAACAATAAGTTCAGAAAATGTTATATTGTAGGAGTTTGCGAAGAGTAGAAACACTCTTTATAAAAAATTAATATAATTCATAAGAAAATCAAATGATTTTAGAATTAGCTTATACTTTATCTCGTGTTAAAGGAAGGATAGACCCTATAAGGCTATTTTCAGACCTTTTGGTTGCCAAATAACAAAAATAAGCGTGATTAAAAATAGACTAGATGCCAGTAGTATTGTTACATCTTTTACTCGTAAGATGAATCGGGTTTGGGAGTTCAAGTCCTAAGTATTTTATCTCTTCCAAGATAGATTGACGAAACGCATCAAGAGGGGTTCTAATGCTGTAGTATGCCCAGCGACCTCGACGGTCTACACGTAGAAATCCACCCTCTTTGAGTATCTTGAGATGGCGAGAGATACGCGACTGAATCATACCAAAAGCATTTTCGATGTCACAAACACACACCTCACCATGTTGGTTAATGAAGTTGAGTATCTTTAGGCGTGTTTCATCATTAATGGAGCCGATGGTTTTTAGAAATATATCCATAGATTACGGGTTTAAAACTTTAGACTTTGCCAATGCAGCCTCTATCTCTTCTTTGGCTACATCACCTGAAAGTTTTAGCTCTACATTGCCATCTTTTCCCTCGACTTGCATGTTGGTAATCTTCTTTTTTGTCTCATCACTCATACATTCACAAGCACCCTTGGCACAGTTTTCGACCATTTTAACAATCTGCTGTTTTTGAACCACACCTGTAAAGGCTATTTTAACACCTTCGTTTGTTTTAAATACGTTTTTATTCATTTTTCCATTTTCCATTTTTTTCTCCTTAAATTGTTGTTTCACTTGTGGAAGTAAAAACTTTTCTATCTCAGTATACGTTGTTTCAAAGGCCCCATACTCTTGCCCATCGGGGTCTTCAAAACCTACATGAATAGTTGGCACGGGCTTTGGAAAAGTAGGGCAGATCTCTTTTGCGTTATCACAAACCGTCACCACCAAGTCAAACTCTATAGACTCCAAAGTATCCAAAGTTTTTGAATGATAAGCATCATCCCAAGCATCATGAGCTTCCAAAACCTTTTTGGCATTAGGGTTGACCCGACCCGAAGGTGCCACACCCGAGCTGTAGGCTGTGACTTCGTCAAGGTATTTGTTTATAAGGGCTTCTGCGATAATACTTCGACATGAGTTTCCTGTACATAATATAAGAACGTTTTTCATTAGGTTTCCAATAGTTTTTTTGTGATTATACTGTTTTAAAATTTATATATCAAGATATATTGATATATTTAAAACAATTTACGACATAAAATTATTACGCACATAAAAAGATATGTTCTATCTTTTAGAATAAAGCCTTTCTAATCATGATTGGAATATAATTGATGCTAAACTTAAGTGGTCGAGGTGATAAAGATATCAATTTTATGGTGGATAATAATTCGATTCCTAATGCTCAGTTTTAAAAATTAATAAGGAGTTCAACATGTTTTATTTCGCTTCACTACTAATGATGCTGTTATTTTTTCTTCCTCTTCATGCCGATGATTTTGAACGATTAAACCCAAAGCTTACAAAAGAGATGAAAGAGAGTCGGTCCAATGCAAAACTTTGTGAGACTCCTGCTGTGGCGAAAGAGAAGTTTGGCGATGCTTTTCAGTATGGGTGTTTTTGTGGAAAAGGGTATCCTGCGTTGGAACATCCTTCTAAAAAACACTATACGAAACTCAATAGAACGCAGAGAGAAGAACTGATATCTCAATATTATGAGATAAAGCCTTACGATGATATAGATGAAGTTTGTATGAAACATGATATTTGTTATATCTCCAGAGGTGGAGCAGACAGGCTTTGTAATGATGCTATCTATACAACTCTTAGAGATATGGGTGATGCCTTTTATGAGTTAGGTGATGACAAAGAGAACAATAAAAAAGAGAGGCAGTGTCGTACATTGGCTTTTGATATAGGTTCAGTTTTTAAAACCATCTTTGTTAATGAAAATAGAACCATAATAGATTATGGAGTCCAAGTTATGACAACACCTATAATAGTAGGAAGCAAAAGTATGAAAAAGGTAGTTCACGTTATGAGCAGCAGTACTTCAACTTACCCTTTAGAGGGAGAGAAGTGTTTATTGGAAGAGTTAAATATATCTAAAGAAAATAAATAATTAGGAAATTAGAATGGTAATAAAAGAGATACAAGAGTACGCATCCATACGAACGAAAGCAAGGGCATACCTTTGTTATATATTGAGTAGAAATATCTCATTACAGAACATTGGTGTAGATAACAATGCTTTTATAGAGAATCAATTACAAATATTGAAAGATGCACTTCCTCAAGCAGATTTGTTTTATGTTTTAAATGCTGATGGTCAGCAGATAGGGCAAATGCTTACAAAAAAAGGGAAGATATCTGATACTCATGAGATAGGAACAGATAGAAGTGATAGAGCGTATTATTATCGAACCGTACAGGAGCATCGTTGTGTTTTGACCGATCCTTATCCATCATTAGGAACCAATAAAATGGTGGTAACTTCGTCATTTCCTATTTATGATGAAGCCAATAATCTTATGTTTATTATCTGTGTAGATATTGAACTAAAATATATTTTAAAAATGGTGCATCCGAGTTCGATTGATTCTACTTTTGGACAATTTTCAAAAGTGGTTTACGCTGCATTTTCTATAGCTCTTGCTATGGTAGCACTGCTACTTTTCTTAAAAGGAATATCAAGTTTCTTCTCTTTGGGTCTACATTTTAATACCATTGATATTAACGAGATGTTTAAAGCGACCATTCTTTTAACGCTCTCTTTGGCTATTTTTGACTTGGTCAAAGCCATTTTTGAAGAGGAGGTCTTGGGGAAAGAGAAGAGTGAAGGTGCAGGGGATGGACACCAAACCATGATACGCTTTTTAGGGTCTATTATTATTGCTCTTTCTATTGAATCCTTGATGCTGGTCTTTAAGTTTGCATTGACTGACCCTAGTAAGTTAATTTATGCTGTCTATCTTATTGGTGGGGTTACAGCGTTAATGATTGGACTTTCTATCTATATAAAAGCCAATAAAGTAGAGAAGAAAGATTAGTAATTAAGCGTTGATAGTGTATAACGTTTATATTAAAATAAAAAGGTAAAAAATGCTAGAAATTATAATAATACTCTTTACAGCATATACATTGGTCAAAATCTATATCTCTATTATGCAGATAGGGTATATAGCAGATGAAAAAAATACCGAAGCTGTACTTATGAGTCAATCAAAGTATAAAACAGCAGGTGAATATGCCATTAAAAAAGAGCGATTGTCTCTTGTTTCAACAGTGGTTGACTACATTATGTTTGTTTGGTGGGTGACGGTTGGTTTTTCTTGGTTGAGTACTACTTTGGGTACAGACAGTTCTGTGGTTGATGCTGTTCTTTTCCTGTTTGGGTTTATTGCTATTGGGTTTATTGTTGGTTTACCATTTGAGCTTTATCAGACTTTTGAACTTGACAAAGAGTATGGGTTTACACAGACAACACCGAAGCTTTATTTTATAGACCAAGTGAAATCTACGGTTATGTTTATAATATTTGGTGGGGCTATTTTTTACGTTTTAGCATGGATTATTATTAACGTTGCCAACTGGTGGATATGGGGATTTACTCTACTTTTCTCTGTGGCTGTTTTGGTTAATGTAATCTACCCGACCATTATTGCTCCTATTTTCAATAAGTTTACACCACTTGAAGATGGTGAACTGAAAGCAGATATCGAAAGTATGATGCAAGGGGTAGGGTTAAAAAGTGACGGTGTATTTGTTCTTGATGCTTCAAAAAGAGACAGTCGTCTAAATGCTTATTTTGGTGGTCTTGGTAAGTCTAAAAGGGTTGTATTGTTTGACACGCTTATGGAGAAATTAACCAACAAAGAGTTGCTGGCTGTTTTGGGTCATGAGTTGGGTCACTTCTCTCATGGTGACATTTGGAAAAACATAGGAATGATGGGTTTACTTCTTTTTTCTGCATTTTTCCTTTTAGGAAACCTACCTGAAGCATTGTTTTTTGAGATGGGTGTAGAGATGAAAGCAGGAGTAGAGGTAGCCATGATGATGTTGCTTGTAGCACTTATAGGTTTTGTATTTACCCCTATTATGAGTTTTGTAAGCCGTCATAATGAATATGCTGCTGATGAGTTCGGTTCAGAATTGGGTGGAAAAGAGAATTTGGTTTCTGCCTTGATTAAGTTAATTCAAGAGAACAAAGCATTTCCAAAGTCACATCCATTGGTTGTATTTTTCTACTATACGCACCCACCTGTATTGGAGCGTCTGAAAGAGCTTGGGTACGATGCATCTGCTGTTAATGAGGTGATAAAACCTCTTGAAAAAGATGGAATTTTTTCTTTTTTGGAAGAGGATAAAAAGTAATGAGAAGTGATTTTTAGATGTCTATTTCTATTAAATCTTTGTTGGATTGGGCAGAAGATCAACTAATCGAAAGTTGTGAACGCCCAAGATTTGAAGCAGAATTACTCTTAGCTTATCATCTAAAAAAAGAGAGAACTTATCTACATGCTTTTGATGATAATGAGGTAGATGATGTAGAATTATTTCACGCTTTAGTAAAAAGAAGAGCAAACCATGAGCCTTATGAATACATAGTGGGTGAAGCCAGTTTTTATGACATAGAGTTAAATGTAGAAGCAGGGGTGCTTATTCCTCGTCCTGAAACAGAGATACTTATTGATTTGGTGGCTGAAATTATAGAACAAGAGAATATAAAATTTATTGCAGAAATTGGTGTGGGTTCTGGAGCCATTTCTATAGTGTTGGCTCGAAAGTTTCCTGCTTTGCATATTGTCACCACTGATATTTGTGACACACCCCTAAAAGTTGCTAGGTCAAATATAAAAAAGTATAATCTAGACTCAAGAGTTAAAGTAATAAAGTCTAATTTATTGGATGAGGTTCATGTACCCATTGAACTTGTAGTTAGTAATCCACCTTATATTGCAGAAGATTTTATTTTAGAATCTAATGTTCTTGACTATGAACCAAAAGAAGCACTTTTTGGAGGAGTGATTGGTGATGAACTGTTGAAGCAGATAGTATTAGATGTTCAAGAACGAGGCATAAAATATTTGGCTTGCGAGATGGGTTATGACCAGAAAGAACCGATAACGAAGTTTTTTAATGAAATTGGGGTAAAATCTTATTCGTTTTATGAAGATTTAGCAGGTTTTGATAGAGGCTTTGTTATAACATTCCCGTAGGGTGTAGTCCCCGACTACACCACTAAAAAATATTTAAATAGTAAAAGAGAACAGATGACAAAAAAGATTTTTAGAATAACAACCATCGCCTATATTATTATATTGGGCATAGCGTTAGGTGCAGGACTTTTAGCAGGAATAGTGGTCGCTCCAACGATATTTCATTCAGAAGTTTTGTTAGGCTCAGAACTGCTCTCTAGGTTTCAAGAGGGATTGTTGATGACTCAAGTTTTTGAGCGTTTAGCCTATCTTGTTAACTTTACTGTTTTGTTTGTCATCATTTATGAAGTGATAAAATGGAAGAGTTTTGAGAGTGATAGATGGACAACACTGGCTACTTTTTTAGTGGTGGCGACTGGTCTTATGTTTACCTCTTATTATATTCCTGATATTTTAGAAATGCAAAGAGCAGGTGAAGCGATGACACAAACCCCTGCATTTGAAAATACCCATAAGGGAAGTGAACTTAACTTTAAGATTTTTGCTTTTGCGACTTTGGCACTGCTTATCTTAAACTTGAAGAAGGCACTAAGATAGATGTTTATAGATGCTACAAAAGAGAAGATGGAGTTTGATGAAGAGCACCCACTTATAGAGATAAAACATCTTCAGAAAGTTTTTGGAACCAAAGAAGTTTTGAAAGATGTCAATCTTATTTTTCCAAAGGGTTCAACTACTGTTATTTTAGGTCTTTCTGGTGGTGGTAAGTCAACCATTATAAAACATATAGTGGGACTTATGAAGCCTACAAGTGGTAATGTTATTGTAGATGGAGTCAATGTTTCTACTTGTACCGAGATGGAGCTTAGAGCAGTACGTAAGAACATAGGTTATCTTTTTCAAGATGGAGCCATGTTTGACAGTATGAATATTTTTGACAACGTAGCTTTTCCTCTGCGTGAACACTTTAATCTTAGTGAAAAAGAGATAGAAGATAGGGTAATGAAAATGCTCTCTATGACAGGACTCGATGCCAAGCGTGTAGCACAACTGGCACCCAACGAGCTAAGTGGTGGTATGCGTAAACGTGCAGGATTGGCACGAGCCATCATCATGGAGCCAAAGATTATACTGTATGATGAACCAACTTCTGGACTTGATCCCATTACAAGTGACCTGATTACACAATTGATTTTACAGCTTCAAAAAGAGTTGGGTGTTACCTCTATTGTAATTACTCATGATATGAAAGAGAGTTTTAAATCTGCTGATTATTTGGCTTTTCTATTTGAAGGAGAAATCATAGAATGGGCAGACAACGAAACCTTTAACAATACAAAAAACCCTCATGTCATTCAGTTACTTAGTGGGAGTGGGGTAGGACCTATACAGTTTAATGATTAATGAAAAGTTAGAACATCCATTCAAACCATTGGTATTTAAAGATAGTGAGGTGCTTATACTGGGTTCATTTCCTAGCATATACTCTTTTGAAAAGAGCTTTTATTATGCTCACCCACGTAATCAGTTTTGGAAGATACTCTCAGAAGTGACAAGCTATCCTATTAACAACAGGGACCAAAAGATATGGTTACTCAAAGAGTTTAAATATGCTTTATGGGATATGGTAGCAAACTGCACACGTGACAACTCACTTGACTCTTCGTTAGAAGAGATAGAAGTAAACAACATAGCAGAGTTTTTAGAGGAGCATCCTAGCATTAGAAAAGTGGCTTTTACAGGTCGTTTGGCAGAGAAACTTTTTAAGATGCACTTTGAATATTTAGAGATAGAAAGGGTCTACTTGCCCTCTCCATCAGCAGCCTATGCAAAAATGAGTTTGGAGAGTAAAGTAGCAGTATATAAAGAGAGGTTGGAGTTTTAATGGCAGTTTGGGCAATAGGGGATATTCAGGGATGTTTCGACTCTTTTCAAAAGATATTAAAAAAGATAAACTTTGACCCAGAAGTAGATGAACTATGGGTTGCTGGTGATTTAGTAAATCGTGGTGATAAGTCACTAGAGACATTGAACTATATTTATAAACATAGAGCATCCATGAAAGTTGTATTGGGAAATCATGATGTAGCACTAATCTCTGCTTATGCAGGTATTAAAAAATCAAATTCCACCATTGACCCTATTTTAGAAGCTCCTAATGCCAAAGAGCTTATAGATTGGTTACGGCATCAACCTTTTTTACATTGGGATTACAAGTTGGGGTATGTTATGGCTCATGCAGGAATTTCTCCTCAGTTTGACCTTGGTATGGCAATAGCCTATGCTTCACGTATTGAAAAGAAGTTACAAGGACGTGACTATAAAGCATGGCTAAAACATATGAATAAAATAAGTTCCAATAAGTTTAATTCAAGAGCCAACCCATTGGATATAGAGAAGTATATTTTGAGTTCATTTATAAGTATGCGTTTTTGTGAAGATGATGGAACATTAGATTTTAAGCAAAAAGGGTCAGCAAAATCTATTAAGCAGTTTTATAAAAAATTATACCCATGGTTTACATGCCCTACACGACGTAACATACCACTTACAATAGTTTTTGGTCATTGGTCTACCTTGGTGAATGATAGCCCTTTAAATTACTATTCAGATGGTAAAGTTATTGGTTTAGATACAGGGTGTTTATGGGGAAATAAATTAACGATTGCACGGCTTGATTTAGATGAGCCTATGGTTGTGCAGTTGTCTTGTGAACGACAACAAGAACCTACAACTTAAGAAATTCAGAAGAGAATTTTTGGTAAGTTTGATTTTTTAAACACTCAAAAAACTGTGGAACTCAGGTTAGAAGATTATAAGCTTTGAAAATAGGCGATAATAATGTTATTATATTATCATGCAATTATTAAAATTTTTATTTTCTATTATCTTGGTTCAGGGGTTGACAGCTACTTTGGTACTTTTATCTGTAAATGATTTGGAGGGGATGGGGCTTGTTAGATTGCTTATTTCTCTATTTTTTATCGCATTACTGGTTGCTTTATGGTTTAGCTCTTTGTCAGGGCATTACCATAAAGATAAACTTGAACAGGTAAAAAGTGGGTTTGCAGAGGAGCGTGAAGAGCTACGAGTTAAAGCTGAACGTGCTAAAACAAGGATTGTAAAACAGGCACAAAAAGATATTGCCAAAGAGGCAAAAACAACCCATGCTAAGGCAAATTTTAAAGTGGGTGCTGCATTTGCTGGAGTTTTAGGAGTAGGGGTTTTGTTTGTATTTGCTCAGATGATAACAGCAGGCTTATTAACCTTATCAGCGTTAGGTGGTGCTGTGGGTGGATATTATTGGAGAGGCAAAAGAATGAAGGAGAAGGAACTCTTAGAAAATAAACCAGTTCTTTCTAAAATTATTGATGCTCCATTGAAAAAACTGGTTAATAAAAAGCCTTAATTAGTATCTGTATCTATAATAATCGGAGTATTGATTATAGTAGTATCTACTAGGGTAATAGTATCCACCATGATGATACCATCCATCATGACCTACAACCGATCTTAAATCTTCTGGAGGATGAGGATACTTGGCTGGTTTCTCTTCTTCCACATGGGTTGTTTTTTCTGGCACATAATTGGTTGGATAGTTATTGGCACATCCAGAAAACATTAATATGATTAATGTAGTATGGTAAAAATTTCTCATTTATCTATCCTTCTTAATTTAATTTTTTAAATGGTTACCAACCAATAAGACCTTTGACACTTTGTATCGCACCAACAGCACTTCTTGCAGCTGATGAACCCTCTTGAATAGAATCAGTAGTTTGATGACGCTTCATGTTCTCTAAACGAACTTCATCTGCAGTTAATGCTTGTTGTCTTCTATATTGTTCTGCTTCTGCTCTTGTGATTTGTGCACCATCTGCACCTCTATTTTTATTTAAATAAGCAGAGTCCATACCTGCTGTTTTAGGCGTACAACCTTGCAATAAAGCAACAGATAGAGCTGTTACTGCTAAAAATGATACGTTAATGTTCTTCATGATAAATCCTTTATATAAATATGTTATATTTTAACTTGAAACAACTTTATATTTACTTTTATGTCTTAAGATTATAGATTGTGAAAGATTGAAGATGTAGAATTGAATAGTTAAGTATATTGATTTGAGAGTCTCAATATGGGTATGACCCATATTGAAAAATTATTTTGCTTTTTCTAAATATTTACCTTCAACAGTATCTACCACAATTTTTTGACCTTCTAAGATAAAGAATGGAACTTGAACTACAGCACCAGAATCAAGAGTGGCTGGTTTTTTACCACCTTGTGAGTCACCTTTGAAGTTTGGGGGAGTCTCTACTACCGTATAGGTTGCTGTTTGTGCTATCTCTACAGAAATGGCTTTACCATTATGGAAAAGAATATCTGCTTCCATACCATCAATCATATAATCAAAAGTATCTTTACCAACTTGCTCATGTGTAAGACCTATTTGATCATAAGTGGTGGTATCCATAAATTGTAACATTTCACCATCATCATAAAGGTATTGCATGGTTGTTTGTTCTAAATCTGGTGTTTCAAATTTATCACCTGCATGAACAGTTTTTTCAATTACTTTACCTGTAGATAAGTTTTTGATTTTACAACGTACAAAAGCTGCACCTTTACCTGGTTTAACATGTTGAAAATCTGTTACTCTGTATGGATTCCCATCTAACTCTAATCTAACACCTTTTTTAAGGTCTCCCATTGAGATTGTTGCCATTTATCAACTCCTAAAATTTTTTTGTGATTATATCTAAGGTTCACTTTACATTAATGTTTAGTTTACAATATAATGATAGACTTATAAAAAAATAAAGAAAAGGTATTAAATGAATAAAATATTAAAAGCATTAGCTTTTTTAACCATAACCACTACAATGGTTCAAGCCAAAAGTATTGATGCTTCCATTGTAAAAATATATACAGTATCTAAAAGTACAAACTACATGGAACCGTGGAACTCGTCTATTCAACGTTCAAGTGGTTCAGGAAGTATTATATCGGGTAATCGTATCTTGACCAATGCTCATGTTGTTGCCAATGAGACATTTTTAGAAGTTAAAAAATATGGTGATACCAAACGTTATCAGGCAAAAGTATTGGAAGTCTCTCACGATACCGACTTGGCACTCCTTGAAGTAGAAGATAAAGATTTTTTTAATGATGTAGAAGCTTTAGAGTTTGGTGTGTTACCAAAAATGCAAGATAAGGTAACTGTTTATGGTTACCCTATGGGTGGACATACCATTTCTGTTAGCACCGGGATTGTCTCGCGTATAGAGCATAACCGTTATGCACACAGTGGCAAACGTTTTTTATCTGTTCAAATTGATGCAGCAATTAACCCTGGAAACTCTGGTGGACCAACCATCTCCAATGGAAAGATAGTTGGTGTGGTTATGCAAGGTATTACCATGTCTCAAAACATTGGTTATATGGTGCCAGTTGATATTATTCAACACTTTTTAAAAGATGTCTCTGATGGAAAACGGGATGGCTTTCCTAAACTTGGAATTATGACAGATAAAATAGAAAATCCCACGCTTAAAGCCTACTATAAACTTGGTGAAGATGAAGGTGGAATTGTGGTTGTAGATATTGTTTATAATTCTATTTTGAAAAATATTTTAAAAAGAGATGACATTATTACAGCCATTGATGGGCATAAAATAGAGAATGATGGAACCGTTGAGTTTCGACCCAAGCAGTATACCCATTTTAAATACTTTATCGATTTGCATCAATATGGAGACAATGTCACCTTAGATATTTTACGTGATGGTAAAAAGATGAGACTCAAAGCAAAGCTTCCTGCCACATCAAGTTCTGAGCATTCGAGCTATTCTAAACTAGAGTATGACAAGATGCCAAGTTACTTTATGTTGGGTGGTTATGTATTTTCACCAATCACACAAAATCTTTTAAATGCGTCGATGAATCCGGTGTTAACTTTACGTGCGAAAGCTACCAAGTTCCCTACGAAGAGTGAACAAGAGTTGGTTGTCTTATTAAAAGTACTTGCAGGAGAACACAGCCGTGGTGATTATGGTATAAGTCTTTGGCATATAGAAAAAGTAAATGGGTCTAAATTTAAAGACTTCAAGGAGTTTTATAAAATGGTAATGGATTCAAAAGAGGAGTATGTTATTTTTGAAGATGAAGATGGTGCTAAAGTAGTTATAGATAGAGAAAAAGCGTTGGCTGTTGAGTCAGAGCTTCTAAATCGTTACAGTATTAAGGCAAATAGGTCTGATGATTTAATGGAAACGAGTGAGATATAGATTGTAGGGATAATCCCCCTGTGGTTGTCCGATATTAATTATGTCAATATAAATATTGACTATACATCAGACAAGCATGGGGGCGTTGTTCCTATTGTTTGTTAAAATCTATCTAACAAACTCAAATGGGTTTTCCACTACATTTTTTCTATCTACAATGTATGGAATAAGAGCAGTTTGTCTGGCTCTTTTAATAGAAACTGT
>Ga0256840_1001905_pt1 | contig 18900 bp, 16 predicted proteins | sample 355202metaG_FD_185969 | JGI IMG/M metagenome (GOLD analysis project Ga0256840, IMG submission 185969) | Hydrothermal vent microbial communities from Mid Atlantic Ridge, Atlantic Ocean - 355-202 | ecosystem: Environmental > Aquatic > Marine > Hydrothermal vents | place: Atlantic Ocean: Mid...
TTCGAAAGGTACCCCTATAGCGAAATAGATATCCGCTTCTGCAACCTTTTTCATTTGAGAAGGCTTCGGTTCGTATGTCGCCGGGCTCGCTCCGGGCTTGACCATAACCGTAACGTCGGCCAAACTACCGGCCAGCCTATTCACGAAATATTCTTGCGGAATTATGCTTACAACGACGTTTACCTTGGCAAAAAGAGAGGCGGGTACAAAAAGCAGAAAGAAGCAGAGAAGATATCTTCCAAAAACTCCTACTCTCAAAGGGTCTCCCCTCTATCGTAAAACCTGGCTACATCTTCCATTTTCCGACCCATATTCAAAAGCGCCATATCCGCCAATACGAGTGAGGCCATCGCTTCAGCGACAACCGATCCCCTTATGGCCACGCAAGGGTCATGGCGCCCTTTGAGCTCGCATACGACCTCTTCGCCGTGTATATCCAAAGTCTTCATAGGTTTGAAAATCGACGGGGTAGGCTTGAAATAAACCTTTATGTCAAGAGTATCCCCGCTGCTTATGCCGCCCAATACACCGCCGGCATGGTGGCTTAGAAACCCTTTTTTGCTCATCTGGTCGTTGTTTTGGCTGCCAAGCAGCTCGGCACTGTGGGTGCCCTCTCCTATTTCGACACCTTTTACCGCATTTATCCCCATCATAGCTTCTGCCAAAACGGCATCGAGTTTATAGTAGATGGGCTCTCCAAGCCCGACGGGAACACCGTAAGCTCTCACCAAAGCGGCACCGCCTATGCTGTCATGCTCCTCTTTTGCGCGTAAAACCTTACTCTTTTGCTCCTCTTCCACTTCGGGGTCTAGAGCAAATATCTCACTTTTGGATGCATGGTCGAAATCGAAGCTCTTCGCTTCGACGCTTCCGATTTTGAAGATGCCGCTTCTTACCTCCACCCCTATCTCTCTTAGCATCAATTTCGCCACGGCACCCGCAGCGACTCTTGCGGCAGTCTCTCTGGCGCTGCTTCTTCCGCCGCCTCTATAGTCTCTTATCCCATACTTTTGCCAATATGTAAAGTCGGCGTGGCCCGGACGGAACAGATCTTTTATATTGCCGTAATCTTTCGATTTTTGGTTCGTGTTGAAAATAACCATAGCTATGGGAGTACCGGTACTTCTACCCTCGAAAACTCCACTTAAAATTTCGACCTTATCAGCCTCTTTGCGTGCCGTTGCGTATGCGTTTTTACCCGGTCTTCTTCGATCCAGTTCGCTTTGGATGAAGGACTCATCTATCTCAAGCCCTGCCGGAACTCCGTCAAGAACACACCCTATAGCCTTTCCGTGCGACTCCCCGAAAGTCGTCATCACCAGACGCTTTCCAAAACTGTTAGACACTCTTGCAACCTTTCAACGATCTATTTGCCACTCTTGCTCTCCTCTTTGAGCAGCTTCAAAGCCGCATGAGCCGCCTCTTGCTGAGCCGCTTTCTTGCTTTTTCCTTTCGCCGTAGCCAAAAGCCGCCCGTTCACAAAAACCTGCACCTCAAACTCCTTGTTGTGGTCCGGCCCGAAAGCATCTTTGAGCACATAGTCGGGGATAACGCCGAACTTCGCCTGGGTAAGCTCCTGAAGCGTCGTCTTATAATCTTTGAAGAGTGAACCGAGATCGATCTTTGGGTAACAATCTTCTATGAGCTTTATAGCTATACGCCTTACCTCATCGAGGCCTGCTTCAAGATATATGGCACCCATAAGTGCTTCGAAGGCGTTGGAGAGCAAAGAGGGTTTCTGGCGCCCTCTGTTGTTCTCTTCGGCTGCCGAGATGTAGATATAGTCACCGAGCCTCAAAGCGTCCGCCAGCTTTTTGAACCCGGCTTCGTTAACCAAAGAAGCGCGCATCTTGCTAAGTTCTCCCTCTCTTGCATTCGGGAAACGGGTGTAAAGATACTCCCCTACGATCAAGTCAAGAACCGCATCTCCCAAAAATTCGAGTCTCTCGTTGTTGTATGGCTTTTTGTAGCTTTTGTGCGTCAAAGCCTCTACAAGCCTATCCCTATTTTTAAATCTATAACCCAATTTCTCTTCCAGTGGCCTCAGTTCATCAGCCATTTGCCTGCTCCTTGAATTTTTCGGCGCTCTTTCGCGCAAGTTCGTCACATCTTTCGTTTTCCGCATGTCCGTTGTGGCCCCGCACCCAGACAGCTTTTACTCTGTGAGGTTTTGCAACCTTCAAATACTCTCTCCACAAGTCCGGGTTCTTAACCTTTTTGAAGTCTCTTTTCACCCACCCCTCAAGCCATTCGTTTATAGCTTTTACTACATAACTGGAGTCACTGTAAATCGTAACATCGCAAGGCTCTTTCAACGCTTTAAGCCCCTCTATGACCGCCATGAGCTCCATCCTGTTGTTCGTCGTCATCGGCTCGCCGCCGCTAAGCTCTTTCTCTCTTTTGCCGTAACGCAAAATCACTCCGTAGCCTCCGGGCCCGGGGTTTCCCAGGCTCGAGCCGTCAGAGAAGATTGTAACCTGTTTCACTGCCAACCTTTGTTATTTCACGCTCCACTACCACGCTATCGAGCGCCAAACATCTGGGGCATCGCTCAAACGGTACAGGAAACTGCTGTTTGCAACTGCTGCAAAGATAGGCAAACTGCAGCGTCGCATCGTTGAATCCGCTCTTTTTTAGATGCCCCAACATATCTATAAGAAACCACCCTATCGGTTTTGAAGGCTCTATATCTCCTCTTGCTCCGTAGATGGCGGTAAGCCTGGGACTCTCTTTTATCCTGTCGTAGTCGAGGTAGGATGCGGGAAGATACCAGAAGATATCGATAAGTCTCTCGATATCCTCCTCTCTTACCATCTCCCACGCCCTTGCCGGCTCGCTCTTTAGAAGATACTCGAAGACGACTCTCTCGAACCTCTTGTGCTTTTCATAAAGAGAGACTATCTTTTCCACCTTCTCTTCATGCTCCATCTGCGAATCGGCCAGAGCCGTTTTAAGCTCCAGGTAGAGCTTCAATTCCGCCACATCGACGCCTATCGCTTCAAGAGGCTCTATCACCTCTTTGGCTCTTTGAAAATCCTGCAGCCTCTCATATACGACCATAAGGTCGTTGAGAACCTTCTTGTTACGTGGATTGGAGCGAAGAATCTCCAAAAATGTGGTTCTTGCCCTCTCTAGAAATCCCGCATGCATATAGGTGGTTCCTACAAGCTCCATAAGCTCGTACGTTACCGCCTCCTCCTGGCAATGCTCCAGCAGATAGAGACCTATCTCTATAGCGTTGTTGTACTCTCCGCTCTTTTCGTAAGCTTTGGCCAGAAGCACGAGAGGCTCGGTAATGGCGGGGGAGTAGGGCATCGACTCCAGGCTTCTCTTTACGCCGTGGGTTTCAAAGCGGCGCAAAAACCTCTGAAGCCTTCGCGATTTTCTGCTTTTGGCATACACTCCCCACCAGTAGCTCACAAGCGCTACGACAAAAACCATCCCCGCTATCAGCAGCAGGGCGAAGAGCGGATCGCGGTAGTTTATAAGCAGAGCATCCACTTACCGACCTTAATTTAGTGGGTAGTGGGCAGTGGGTAGTGGGCAGACCCGGTTTGGCTACACACTACTCACCGCTCACTGCCGTAAACCACTCTAAAAGCTTGGCCACTAACTAAGCCACTTTGAAAATATGTAACTCATCTTTTAGTTAGTATCCAAAACTTTACTTGGAAAAGTTTATGGCTATTTATTATATAATAAAACAATGATAGATAACAACTCCATAGAGCAGCTCAAACAGAGTTTGGACATAGTAGATATCGTCGGTAACTATGTCGAGCTCAAAAAGAACGGCTCCAATTTCAAAGGGCTCTGCCCCTTTCACGACGAAAAGACTCCAAGCTTCATCGTAAGCCCCTCAAAACAGCTCTATAAATGTTTCGGCTGCGGTGCCGGCGGGGACGCCATCAAATTCGTGATGGAGTTCGAGAAGCTTAGCTACCCCGAAGCGATAGAGAAGCTGGCAAGCCAATACAACTTCACACTCCGCTACACGAAAGGGGCTCATAACCAAAGCGGTGAAAGAAGGATACTCGAGACGATAGCCGGCTGGTACAGAGCCAACCTTGAGAGAGAGGAGAAAGCGAAAGAGTATCTTGCAAAAAGGGGTGTCTCTTTGGCAAGCATAGAGAAGTTCGGCCTCGGCTATGCGCCAAGCAGCGAAGAGACGCTCAATTTTTTGCAAAGAAGTATGATCCCGCTGCAAAAAGCTGAAGAGGTCGGCGTGGTTGGAAGCGAAAGAGGGCGCTACTACGCCAGGCTTATAGAGCGTATCATCTTTCCGATATTTTCACCCTCAGGTATGCCGGTAGGTTTCGGCGGCAGAACAGTTACAAATCATCCGGCAAAATATATAAACTCTCCCCAAACCAAACTCTTCAACAAATCGAGGCTCCTTTACGGTTATCACCTGGCGAAAGATCAGATATACCGCAAAAAAAGGGTTATCGTAGTAGAGGGGTACATGGATGTCATAATGCTTCATCAGGCGGGCTTTCAAACCGCCGTCGCGACTCTTGGAACCGCTTTGACAAGCGACCATCTCCCCCTTCTTAAAAAGGGAGAACCGGAGGTGATAGTGGCATATGACGGAGACTCCGCCGGAGAGCAGGCGGCTATGAAGGCTGCGCAACTTTTAAGCCTTCACGGTTTTGGCGGCGGAGTCGTACTGTTTGGGGGGGGAATGGATCCGGCCGACATGGTAAATACCGGCAATGCGGATGAGGTCGAAGCTCTCTTCTCATCTCCAATTCCCTTTGCGAAATTTGTCATAGAGCGCATCGTCTCATCCAAACCCAAAACCCCAAAAGGCAGAGAAGAGGCATACATAGCGGTAAAAGGTTTTTTGAAAAACCTCTCATCTTTTTTGCAAGAGGAGTACGCTCCCTACGCCGCCTCGCTTCTTAACGTAAGCAGCGCCAGATTGATACAGAAGGAACAAAAAGGCCCTTTAAACAGCGGCAGAGACTCCATTTTGACCCTATCCGACATCGCCGAAAAGAGCATCATTAAGACTCTCATCGAAACTCCGTCTCTTGTGGACATGGTTTTGGATGTAATGGACTCTTCGATGTTTTTAAAGCATAAGGATGCTTTCGAGGCGGTTGTAAAAGGAGAAGAGAGCAGTGAAGCTCTGCAGATAGAACTGGACGACTCCATTCAGATATACAGTGAAGAGGAGCTTAAAAAGCAGCTTATATATTTTTTGAGAAAATACTATCAAAGAGCTCTTGACAATATAAAAAAATATGATAAACTTCCGATAGAGAAGAAGATATTTTATATACGAAAATACCGAGACTACATAAACAGACTGAAAGAAGGAGAACTGGTACCTTATGAAAGCCATAGCACTCTTTAGCGGGGGACTTGACAGCACCCTGGCGATGAAGCTAATAATAGATCAGGGGATCGATGTCATAGCTTTAAATCTCGATATAGGATTCGGCAGCGTCAAAAGTAGAAGAGAGCATATGCAAAACATGTGTGACCAGGTCGGTGCCGAGCTTAGAATTTTGGATATAAAAGATGAGTATATTCGCGACATACTTTTCAACCCCAAATATGGCTACGGTAAAAACCTGAACCCCTGCATAGACTGCCACGGAAATATGTTCCGTATAGCAAGAGATCTTATGGATGAGTGGGGCGCAAGCTTTCTTATTAGCGGTGAAGTGGTCGGCCAAAGGCCGATGAGTCAAAGAAGGGAGGCGCTGGAGATCGTCACAAATCTCTCTGAAACCCAGGATCTTCTGCTTAGGCCTATGAGTGCGAAAGTCCTGCCTCCGACTCTTCCCGAGCGTGAAGGGTGGGTAGATAGAGAGAGACTGCTCGGTATAGTCGGAAGAAACAGAGAGACCCAGCTGAAAATGGCCGAAGAGATAGGGCTCAAAGACTTCGAAAAGCCCGGAGGAGGATGTCTCTTAACGGATGAAAACTTCTCCAACAAGATAAAAGAGTTCATAAAATACGACACTTTCGAAGTCTCTGACATTCAGTTGCTGAAGTATGGACGCCACTTGAGACTGCCTGACGGCGCCAAGCTTGTCATAGGTCGTCATAAAGAGGATAACGAAATGATAGAGGCGGCCATTACTCCAAAATATAGAAAGATAAAACTATTAAACGCCATAGGCCCCATATCGGCAATAAGTGCAAACGCGACTAAGAGCGACAGAGAGCTTGCCGCAAAATTGACGGCTACATATGGAAAGACGGACCCCGATAAAGAGTGCGAAGTGGCAGTTGCGGACGAGGTTTACAAAGTCTTCCCTTTCGACTCCAAAGCTCATGCACAGCAATATTTTATCAACGCTTAAGTGAATTTGAATTAAAATTTCACACTTCCTAAGCTGTGGGGCATTAGCTCAGCTGGGAGAGCGCCTCGCTGGCAGCGAGGAGGTCAGCGGTTCGAGCCCGCTATGCTCCACCAAACGACTCTATTTTGTACTACATTCTTCTTGTGGAGATCTTATTTTAAATTAATCTTAATAAAACCTCTTTTATACTCGACTATGCGATTTTTTATAACTACACTTCGATATACTACCGGTATGGACAGAATGAAAGCTATCATCGGAAAAATATTGTTATTTTTCATAGTCTCATTCGTAATGCACGACTATATGGTCGGGCAGAATCTGGCTAACGGTACCGATAGTTCTGTTTCAACAAAAGTGGAACATTTAAAAAAGTCTGTCCACCACTTCAATTCACACTCTGAAACGCACCAAGTCTTTCACTCTCCTGCACTTATAGCGGACTCTTCGCCTACGATCTACTCCGTACCGGCCAACGCTCCGGAGCAAAGAGAGGTGACACTTCGACAAAAAAGAGACCCATTCATTCCCTATACCCCACCCAAATCTGCATAATTTCTACCTAATACCGAATAGAAAACATCTCTGAAAAAACGGCAACTTTTTTGAGGGTTTCAGCCGCTCTTTTTTATAAGCGTATCAAGAAGGGGGAAATTATGTATTGGTTTATTTCACTTATTTTTACACCTCTGATTTTGGGGGCTCAGACACAAAGCGAGTTGAACAGCTACCAGATGGGGCAGCTCAACAGGTTCAACAGTAGGCCGTTGGTGAAACTTTCGGACGAGAAAAAACTAAGAAAATTTGCAAAAATCGATAAAGATGAAGCGGCAAAAATCGCTATAAAAGAGTGCAATTTGAAAAAGAGAGGCTATATTCGTCTGAAGCGTTACGGTCGAATAATATACTACGAGATGACTTCGCCTAACGGTAGAGTCAAAATAAACGCACTTGACGGCAAAGTAATAACATGTGGAGGAGAAAAATAGATGAAGAGAGTTTTATTGGCGCTGGTTCCTGTTCTACTATGGTCCGAACCGGTCTCATCGCTATATGAGAAGATTGAAAAGAGTGAAGCATATAAGAGTAGAAGTGAGGCTATAGAGGCCGATCTTCAGATGAAAAAATCCCAACTCTACACTGACGGATGGCGTGCAGGTGCAGATGTGGGATATGCCGATGTCAAAGAGGGAAGCGGCAGCGGCACGGAATATGGCATAACGGTCGGAAAAGATTTCGTTCTTGGAGGTTCGAATATCGAAAAAGTGATGCTCGAAAATAGCCAATATGCGCAGATGGTAAAAAAGATAGAGAAAAACCGGCTCGCAGCACGCATCAGAGAGCTGTACGGAAGCTACTGTATAACTCTTCAGGCTCAGAATGCAAAGAGTGACCTTGGAATAATATACGACGACATTATCCGTTACATAGACAAAGGGGTGAAGTTCGGAGAGTTCGACATAGGCAAATCGATAATGGCTCACCTCGCTTTGGAAAACCTGAACCTTCAGATTGCCGAGCTAGACAGCGAACTTAAAAGTTACGAATCGAAAATCAAAGCTATCGTCCCTTTCGATGGAAAGTTTGAGTGCAGCTCGATGATGCCTGATTTCGATAAGCTTTTCGATCCAAAATACTCCGCCCTCTCTTCGATGCTTCAAAAAAAGGTCGAAAGCGCTGCCGATTCCATGAAAGTGGCCAAAAGAAGATCTCCCATGGTCGGGGTAGATGCCGGTTACAGCGACGAGATAGATACAAGAAGGTATATGTTAAGCATCTCCCTGCCTCTCTCATACGGAAGCGGAAACGAAGCGGCAAGAGCCGCAGCGATGCACACATATGCCGCCGCAAGAAACGAGCTTGAAGCCTTTCGAAAAGAGTACGCTCAAGAGAGCGAAGCACTGAAAACTCGTCTTGAAAACTACAAAAACCACGTCACCATTATGGAAAACTCGATAAAAATATCGGCAGATACACTCATAGAGCAGAGTCGTATGCGCTTCAAAGCGGGCGAAGAGAGTCTTATCTCTATGCTTAAATCGGCAGAGACGAAACTTCAAATGACAGAGACGATCCTCGATATGAAAACAAAAAGGCATAAAGCTGTATCGGAATATATATATAAATATGCAATAGATCCAAAAGGAGTTACAAAATGATCAAAAAGAGAGTAATTGCGGTACTTTTAGCTATAACACCGCTATTTTGCGCAGCAGAAATGGTAAAAGGCAACACCTCGATGGTAAAAACTAAAAAGGTTGAAAGCACAAAAAGGGTCTATATGGGAAGTTTTCTTGCTATAGGGTTTCTTCCCAATAACTCTATCTATAGAATAGACGCTCCGATCGAAGGGGTGATAGAGAGTGTCAACGCAAAAGTTTTCGAACCGGTAAAAAAGGGTGAGAGACTTTTTGTCATAAAGGGTCCCAAACTCCTTGAGCTTGAAGCAGAGTTTATAGATACTTTGATAGAAATGGAGTATTATGAAAACGAAGTAAAGAGGCTGGAGCCTCTCTACAAAGCGGCCGTAGTTGCCAAAAAGCGTTATCTTGAAGCTAAGAATATGTTGGCAAAATTTGAAACAAAAAGTATGTTCTATTACCACCTTCTTATCGAATGGGGACTTAAACAAAGTGAAGTCGACTCTATAGTCAAGACGAAAAAACCGCTTCCGAGAATCACTATAACATCTCCTATAGACGGTATAGTCTCCGATATGAATATCTACCCGAAAATGTACGCAGAGCGCGGGACCCACTTGATGACCATTCTTAACCCGAACAATGCCCACTACGAAGTGGCACTTCCTCTGAAAATTGCAAAAAATCTAAAACCGGGTATGAAACTATTCGTCGATAACGAAGAGGCGATCATAGAGTCGATTTCCGCTACGGTAAACAGCAGAACCCAAACAGTTGCAGTTCATATAAAACCTATAGCAAAAACTAACGGAATAGTTCCTAAAGAGAAGAGAAATATAAAGCTTTACTGGCCTAAAAAAGCCTACTCACTTCCTGCAAATGCGGTTATAGAGTATGGCTCAAAAGAGGCGGTATTTGTCAAAGAAAAAGAGGGATTTAGACCTATTTTCGTAACAGTTCTGGGTAGAAGCAGCGACAGAGTCTATCTGATTTCAGATGAGCTCCCGTCAAATGCCGAAGTTGCCGTAAGCGGAGTGATCGCTTTAAAAGGTGAGATGGAGGCGCAAGCAAATGATTGACAAACTGATCGGATTTGCCCTATCGCAGCGTGTTTTTGCGCTGATTATAGCGCTTGCCATAGCAGCCGGGGGGATATTCTCCTACTCTAAACTTACGATAGATGCATTCCCTGATGTCTCAACGACACAAGTTAAAATCATCATAAAAGCTCCGGGAATGACTCCAAAAGAGGTAGAGCAGCAGATAACCATACCGATAGAGCTTGAGATGCAAGGAATTCCTCATCAGAAAATCGTCCGCTCCATCTCAAAATATGCACTAGCCGATATAACGATCGATTTTGAGGAGGGAACCGACCTGTATTGGGCAAGGGATAGAGTTTACCAGCGATTCAACAACATAAAAAACGACCTTCCTCCCTCTATCTCAGGCGGAATAGCACCGGTTACGACCCCTCTTGGAGAGATTTTGATGTTCACGATAGAGTCTCCGAAACTCTCGCTGATGGAGAAGAGGACTCTTCTTGACTGGGTCATAAGACCGGCTCTTAGAAACATAGAGGGGGTTGCAGATGTCAACGCCCTTGGCGGAGAGGTAAGAACTTACCGTATAAAACCGGATTTCGGAAGAATGGCATCTCTAGGAATAACGCTTGACGATATAGAAAGTAAAATAAAAAAGAACAATGCAAATTTCGGTGCCGGAAGAATAGAGAGAGGCGATGAAGCACTTCTAGTGAGGCTTCCGGGTAGAATGAATACTACCACCGATATATCAAATCTTGTCGTCAAGGTCGAAGATAACGGTGCTATCATTCGTCTTGGAGATATCGCTCAAATAGGCATAGCTTCACTTACTAGGTACGGTTACGTTACAAAAGATGGAAAAGGAGAAGCGGTTCAGGGGCTTGTGTTAGGCCTAAAGGGTGCGGACGCATCAAAAGTTACAAAAGAGGTAAAAAAGAGACTAAGCGAACTTGAAAAGAGTATGCCCGAAGGTACTACGATAAATATCTTCTACGACAGAAGCGACCTTATAACAAAAGCGGTAAATATGGTGCAGAAAGCTCTTGTGGAGGCTGTACTTCTCGTTCTTGTAGTACTGCTACTATTTCTTGGAAGTTTCGTTTCGGCCATTACGGTCGCACTCATACTACCTCTTGCGATATTCAGCGCCTTTATGCTTATGTACTACTTCGGAATCAGTCTAAACCTTATGAGCTTAGGCGGTATAGTCATAGCTATCGGTATGATAATCGACTCCGGGGTCGTTATGGTGGAAAATATCATAGCGCGCCTCGCTCACCCGCACTCAAAAAACTGGACTAGGATTCAGATCATATTCAATGCGGCAAAAGAGGTTAGCACTCCGGTAATATCGGGCGTATTTATCATCATAATAGTCTTTACGCCGCTTTTGATGCTTCAAGGATTAGGCGGAAAGCTTTTCGCTCCGGTTGCACTTAGCATCGTCTTTACGCTTGCAGCGGCTATATTTCTGGCACTCTTTATCATACCTACGATAGCCTCCTTCTTTATAAAAAAGCCAAAACATGAAGATACTTTTTTGATGAAGTGGCTTTTAAAAGGTTATGAACCTCTTCTTAAAGGAGCTTTTAAAGCGGAGTTTGGAATTTACGCTCTGCTGCTAATACTTCTTGGCGGCACGGTTTACGCATTTAACAATATAGGTAAGACATTCATGCCTACGATGAACGAAGGAAATATCGTAATCGGTATAGAGTCGCCGCCATCGATCAACATTCCGGCCGGTATAGCTCTAAATACTGAAATTCAAAAACGGCTTATGAAAGAGGTTCCGGAAATCAAATCTATCATAGCTCGAACCGGATCCGATGAGATAGGGCTTGACCCGATGGGTCTTAACGACACCGATACATTCCTGGTTTTCAAACCTAAATCTGAGTGGAGAAACCAGGATGTTGAGTGGCTTAAAGATCAGATGAGAAGCGTATTGGAAAATATCAACGGCATAGAGTACAGCTTTACTCAACCTATAGAGATGAGAACTTCCGAAATGTTGACAGGTGCCAGGGGAGACGTGGTCATAAAGATATTCGGTGAAGATATAGACAAACTCAACGAACTCGGCATAAAGATAAAAGAGATAACCGAAAATACTCAAGGAAGCCAAGATGTCTATATGCGCCAAAATGAAGGAGTAGCATACCATGAACTGAGATTCAACGAAGAGAAACTTGGAAACTACGGTCTTGACAAAAGCGATGTCGCCCACCTTATAAAAGCGGCCGTAAGCGGAGTAGAGAGCGGTACTATATATGACGGGATGAAGCAGTTTCCTATTGTTATCAGAGGAGATTACATTCGCAAAAATCTCGACGATCTATACCTTGTAGGTTCTACGGGAGAGCCGATCTCTCTTCTTGAAGTCGTCGATATCGTAAGGAGCAGCGGCCCTGTCGAGATAAAGCATGAACATGCAAGACGCTTCGTATCTATCCAGACAAACGTTACCGGAATAGACCTTGTAACTTTTGTCGAAAATCTAAAAAATAGTATCGAGAGCCAAGTCAAACTCCCCGCAGGCTACTCCGTAACCTACGGAGGGGAGTTCAAAAACCAGCAGGCTACGATGGCAAGACTATCGGTAGTAGTGCCTATAGCGCTTGTTCTGATCTTCCTTATACTCTATATGACCTTCAAATCCGTCGTTCAAAGTATCATAATCTTTACGACGATACCGCTTGCCATGATGGGAGGAATTTTCGGACTGTTCATAACGGGAAGCTACCTCTCCGTACCGGCTTCGGTAGGTTTTATCGCACTTCTTGGTATAGCGGTTCTTAATGGAGTCGTGATGATTAGCTACTTCAACGAACTTCTGAAGTCTATGCCCGTCAAAGAGGTGGTTATGGAGGGAGCTAAAAGAAGGCTAAGACCCGTTCTAATGACTGCGACGATAGCTGCATTTTCACTTGTGCCTATGCTTTATGCGACAGGACCTGGGTCGGAGATTCAAAAACCACTTGCTATAGTGGTTATTTTCGGACTTATCTCTTCTACGGCTCTTACCTTGATACTTCTACCTATGCTCTATAAAAGATTTATAAAAGAGCTGTAGATTCAGCGGCGGGGTAACTGCCTGCCGCTTATGGACTCCAGCAATCTTTCGTGCTGCTCCGGAGTCAACTTTCCGTTGCCTACGGCATCGAGCATCTTCTCCAAAATTTTTGCCTGAAGCTCTTTCTCTTTCATAGCCGCTTCATGAGCCATTCTCTCTTTATGAAGCTGAAGTTTCGTTCTTTGGTGCTCTCTGAATAGTCTGTAAATAAGTAGCGCAGCTATGGTGAAAAAGGTTATGGAAATAGCTATGTACCAGTTGTTGGAACTTCTTCTGTCGTCAAGCTCCTTCTCTTTCAGCATAGCCTCTTTTAGAGCTATCTCTTTTTGGCTCATCACTTCGCTCTTCTTCGCTTCGGCTCTGATCTTCTCAAGCTCCACGGCTTTTTGCATCTCGATTTTGGCTATCTCTTTTTGCGATTCAAGTTCGAGCCTTTTCAACTCTTTCTCATCCGCTCCTTTCTCTTTTCCCAAAATCGTGTTTGCATAACTTATTTTTTGCTGTTCTCTGCTCATTATGCCGGCTTTCTGGTTTGCAGTTTCACAACCGCCGTAAAAGAGTACAAAAGCCGTGAAAAAAATAGTGGAGACCTTTTTTCCCATAGGCTTATACCTCTTTTGTTAAAGTCTCACTGTCGATCTCTATGACCGTATGTACGTTTCCTCTGGGGTTGAAATCGGCAGTCAGCTTCATCCATCTAGGTTTCAGTTTGTCGTATAGCACGTCGAATACCTCGTTGGCACTCTCTTCATGGCTTATATGTCTGTTTCTAAAAGAGTTTATGTAGAGCTTTATAGCCTTCAGCTCCACGACCCAAAGATCGGGAATATACTCAAGAGTGAATGTTGCATAGTCCGGATACCCGCTCCTTGGACAGAGGCAGCTAAACTCTGGAAGAGTTATAGTAATCTTGTAATTTTTCTCAAATCTATTTGGCCATATCTCAAGATCTTTGTCGATATCGAAAGATTCGACGATCTTCTCTCCGTAACGCATTATCTATCCTCCATATTTTTTAATCAGACTCTCACTCTCAAGCGGCCGATTCGATATAGCGAACCCCTGCAGATAATCGACTCCAAGAGATGAGAAAAGATGGAACGCCTCTTCCGTGTCGACCCACTTTACCAAACTCTTTATCTCCATATTTTTGCAAGCCTGAATATAGGCGTTAAGAAGTGCTGCTATTTTTGGATTGTTGTACGAGTGTGTGAACTCTTTGTCAAACTGTACCATATCTACCGGAAGTCTCTTGATATACTCGAAACTTGCATTCTGGGCACCGAAGTTGTCAAGCGCGAACTCCAAACCGAGATCTCTAAGCTCATCCAAAATAACCCTGTATCTTTTTATATCCTTCAAAGGTCTGTTCTCGAAAAGCTCTATCGTAAATCTATCGTAATTTACGCCAAATTGTTGAGCAATATCTTTTATGGAGTCGACAAAAGATTCGTTTCTAAGGGAAAAGGGCGATATATTGAAACTGAACCTTATATTGCAATCGGTTCTCATCGCATCTTTACATACCGCTTTAAAAAGAGCCTCATCGAAACTCTTTTCAAGACCAAGTCTGTTTACTACCGGTATGAACTTTTTCGGAGGCAATACGCCGCCGTTAAGTGTTTCGAGCCTGACGCCGACTTCGAAAAGGTCTATCTCGTTTGTATGTGTGTTTAGAGTAGGAACATAGTGCAGATGAAGTTTTTCGCTCTCTATCGCCTCCACTATCTCATACTCGAGAGTCTTTGGATTTACCTTTTTTTCGCTCTTCTCTTTACTACTCTTTGTATGAGATATAGTGTCGTATAGATGGTTTATAATGGCCGAAACATCCGTAACTTCATCCTTTTCCATACCTGTATATTTGTACTCCAAAGATATCTGTCCTATATCTTTGTATGTCGACTCGAACTCCTCCATAAGTTCCAGACTCTTTTGAAGCGGAATATCGAGGACCAAAATGAAATCTCCTCCATGGTAACGGCCTATTATAGGCTCTTTTACATTGTGGAGCTTAAGAAACTCGTCGAGCAGGTGTGTAAATAGTCTCAAAACCTTGTCGGCTCTATCTATACCGTAGTGGTCGTTGATGGCAGGAAGGTTCTCTATTCGAAAAAGTAGAATACTCAAATTTTTATGAGATTTAACCCTCTTTTTCAAATTCTCTATCAAAGATTCTCGGTTGAAAGCTCCAGTCATACGATCTATGTAAGTCTCTGCCTGACCGAGGTTTATGAGAAAGAAGAGAAAATAGGTGGAGATGAAAAGAACGGCCAAAATAAGGACTATCTCCATTCCGGATGGAACGAAGCCGTTTTTTCTTACTACGTAAGTTACTATAACCCCTATCAAAAGAAGAATAGGAACACCCATACGAAGGGCAAGTCTAAAGCGTCTTGCCCTCTCTTCAGACTCCGAAAAGAGCATCAGCTACACATCCAGGTGTTTGACATCCTTCGCATGCTCTTCTATATATTGGCGGCGCGGTTCAACTTCGTCGCCCATAAAGAGAGTGAAGACGTCACTGGCATTTTCGGCATCATCTATCGCAACTTTGAGAAGTCTTCTGTTTTCGGGATTCATCGTAGTCTCCCAAAGCTGCTCGGGATTCATCTCGCCAAGACCTTTGTAGCGCTGAATGTAAGCGCCTTTTTTGGCACTCTTTTCTATCTCATCGAGCATTTCGAGCAGATCTTTCCCTTCGAAAATCGTAAGATCTCTCTCGCTTATCTTCTCGTAAATGTATCTCGCTTCGTTATAGAAGGGGTTCGTAAATAGCTGATCGTCTATCAATATCTCTTCAAGACCCTCATCGGTCTGAACGTAAAGGTGTATCGATTCGTCGCTTACATGCTTGTTCAAAATGTTGTATCCATGTTCATCGAGATACACTTTTATCTCTTCGAACAGCGCCTGGTTGTCCAGCGCCAAAAGATCCGGATGCTCTATCAAGTAGCGGATTATCTCCACAAGCGAGAAGCGCTTGTCCAGCTCTTTTAGAGTCATTCTGTAAAATGCTACAAGTTTGAAAAGCTCCGTCAAATCCTTTTTACCCATTCCCTGAACTTCAAGAGCGTCTATTCCTCTCTCTATGAGAAATTCGCTCATGGCTTTGTCATCTTTCAGGTAGATCTCCTGCTTTCCTTTTTTATAGCGATATAGCGGAGGCTGGGCTATATAGAGGTATCCTTCCTCTATGACCGGTCTTAAGAATCTGAAAAAGAATGTAAGCAGAAGTGTCTGAATGTGGCTTCCGTCTACATCCGCATCGGTCATTATTATGATCTTATGATAGCGGAGCTTTTCCGGGTTGAACTCCTCACCTATTCCGCACCCAAGGGCTGTTATCATATTTTTTATCTCGTCCGATTTGAGAATCTTGTCGAGTCTCGCTTTTTCGACATTAAGAATCTTTCCCTTCAGTGGTAAAATAGCTTGGAAAACCCTGTCTCGACCCTGCTTCGCAGAACCCCCCGCACTATCTCCCTCCACAAGGTAGAGCTCGCTTATGGAAGCGTCTTTACTCTGACAATCGGCCAATTTTCCCGGCAGCGTACCTACCGTCATGGCATCTTTTCGGCGCGTAAGTTCTCTCGCTTTTTTGGCAGCTTCGCGACCTTTGGCCGCCAAAAGAGCCTTCTGCATTATAGCTTTGGCGTCGTTTGGATTCTCTTCGAAATATTTCATAAGCTTTTCGTATGTCAGCTTTTGAACGAGAGGCTTTACGTAACTGCTTCCAAGCTTGCCCTTGGTTTGCCCTTCAAACTGCGGCTCCGGAACTCTTACGCTGACTACCGCCACAAGCCCTTCTCTTACATCTTCACCGCTTATTTTCGTATCTTTCTCTCTTGCGCTTGCATTATCCTGAAGATATCTGCTGACGGCTCGTGTAAGTCCCGCTCTGAAACCGCTTTCGTGAGTTCCGCCGTCGGGAGTTCTTATGTTGTTGACGAAGCTTAGAAGTTTTTCGTCATATGCGGTAGTGTATTCGAAAGCTATATCGACCTCTATATCGTCGATCTTTTCCGAATAGCCTATAACCGAGCAGATAGGCTCTTTTTTCGCCATATCCTGAACGAACTGATGAAGTCCCCCCTCGAAGTGGTACACCTCTTTTTTGCCGACTCTTTCATCTTCGAAAGTTATTGAGATTCTGGGGTTCAGATAGGCAAGCTCTTTGAATCGTTTCGAGAGTATTTCAAACTGAAAATCGACTGTCTCGAAAATCTCGGCATCCGGCCAAAACTGTATCGTAGTTCCCGTTTTTCTGGTCGTTCCCGTTACCTGCAGCTCATTTTGAGGAATACCCTTTTCAAAATCCTGTTCATGTATTTTCGAGTCTCTATATATTGTCATATGAAGTTTCGAGCTAAGGGCGTTTACGACACTGACACCGACGCCGTGAAGACCTCCGGAGACTTTGTACGTATCTTTGTCGAACTTACCTCCGGCGTGAAGTACGGTAAGAACGACCGTAGCTGCCGAGACTTTTTCGGTCGGGTGAATGTCCGTCGGTATACCGCGGCCATTGTCGCTGATAACTGCACTTCCATCTTTTTTAAGGGTCACTTTTATCTTGTCGCAGTAACCCGCCATAGCTTCGTCTATCGCATTGTCTACAACTTCGTAAATAAGATGGTGCAGCCCTTTTACGGAAGTGTCGCCTATGTACATTCCCGGGCGTTTTCTTACCGCTTCAAGCCCTTTTAGGACTTTGATATTGCTTGCACCGTAGTTTTGGTTACTCATCTATTCTGTTCCTTAAATGATTATTGGCATTATTACCGTAGAGAAGTTACCGCTTTGGACTATGAACGGAAGGTTCGGTTCGTTAAGGCCCATCGTGAAGTTTTCGGTATCTATGTTGCTTAGAAAATCCAAAAGATAACGACTGTTCACCGCAAGGACGAACTTCTCTTCAAACCCGGTATCTACCGAGATTTCAGTCTGCGCTTCCGAGTTTTCGTCTCCAAGGCTTTTGAAGACTATGGAGTTTGGCTCGAAAGTCATTTTTATCTCTTGAGAGATGGTGGTTATCTGTTTTATCGCCTCTATGATCTTGCTTTTTGGTAGTGTCAAAGAGTATTTGACGCTCTTTGGAATTATACGCTCGTAATCGGGATATTTACCGTTTATCAGTCTTGTAAAGAAGTAGTACCCGGGAGCCGTTATGATAAGGTTCGTTTTGTCGTAGTGGATCTCTATCTGGTCGAAAAAGAGTTTTTGGATCTCGATTATCGCCTTTTTCGGGATAATCATGGAGAGTGTCGTTCCGCTGCTGTTTTCTATCTTTCCTATAGCGAGTCTTCTCGTGTCTGTACCTACTATGTCTATCTCGTTCTCTTTGATATTGAGCAGTGCACCGTTTAGCTCATATTTCGGGTTGTTGGTGTCGATTGCGGGAGATACCTTTTTGAACATCTGAATCAGCTGCATGGAGTCGAGCTCTATGGATGGAAGATCGTCCACTTGAGGGAAAGATGGAAACTCCTGAGCATTGAACATCGGCAGTTTGAATCTGGAGTTTTCCTGCTTTATATGAAGCGTATCTTCCAAAGACTCCAAAATTATATCGCCCTCTTTTAGAATGCGAACTATATCCAGGAGTTTCTTTCCGTTTGCTGTAGCTTTGCCTTCAAGCTGTACGCTGACATGCTCGGTATCTATCGTAAGTCCGATCTCCTGATCCGTCGCTTTTGCCGTCAAACCCTTTTCGTTCGCTATCAGAAGTATATGGGAGGTTATCTGTGAAGTATCCTTCTTTTCAAGAAAGGGTTGAAGGTTTATTAGCAGAGATTCCAGCGTGCTCTTGGCTACAGCAAGTCTCATCGGTACTCCTTTATTTTTTAATTATTTTAGTAGCAGTAGTCGTTTGCCGTGTTTTTGTGAAAAGAGGCTCTGCGCTGCGATTTTGCGGCGTTTTGAAAAAGTTGCATAGATAGAGATCTGTTCACCTTTTTTCACTGGTATCTATTATATCTTTTTTTACCGTTAAAATAAATAGAATCGCCACATCTTAGGGCTTTTCACCATCCGAGCCTATAGATGTGATCTTATGGCTCAGCTCTTCGATTTTCGCTTTGAACGTTTCATCTTTGTCTATTATCTCGTTGATCTTTTTCATCGCATGGCTTACTGCGGTATGGTCTCTCATGCCAAAATATTGGGCAAGGCTAGGCATGGAGTTTGGTGTTAGAGAGCGGGCCAGGTAGATGACTATGCGCCTTGCGGCAACTATGTTTTTGCTTCTGCTTTTGCTTTTGATTTCGCTCGGTTTGACATTGAGCTCTTTTGAGACCACCTTTACGATATCGTCT
>Ga0256840_1001906_pt1 | contig 18896 bp, 17 predicted proteins | sample 355202metaG_FD_185969 | JGI IMG/M metagenome (GOLD analysis project Ga0256840, IMG submission 185969) | Hydrothermal vent microbial communities from Mid Atlantic Ridge, Atlantic Ocean - 355-202 | ecosystem: Environmental > Aquatic > Marine > Hydrothermal vents | place: Atlantic Ocean: Mid...
ATAAAGATTATCTCAACGGAGACGGAAAATATATAGGGTGCAATAGGGCATTTGAAGCCTTTATGGGGAAAAGCAATAAAGAGATAGTAAATCATACAGATATAGAGCTATTAGGTGAAGAGCTTGGAGAATATTTTCGTACTATTGATAGAGATATACTTGCGTTAAATAAAACAGTTATTAGAGAAGATGAAGTAAAATATCCTGATGGTTCAAAAGTTCTTCTTAGTAATTCTATAGCTCCATATGCAAATAACGATGGGAAAACCATAGGTATTGTTGGAATTTCAAGAGATATAACAAAAACATATGAAAACAACAAAAAGATTGCAAAACTACAAGAGCGTCAAGCTTTAGCCCTTATTGGTAACAATGATGGTCTTTGGGATTGGAATCTAAAAGATGATAGTGTTTACTTTTCTCCTAGATGGAAAGAGATGCTAGGTTATAGTGACAATGAACTTATAAATGAGTTTTCTACTTGGCAAGAGCGTGTGCATCCTGATGACTTTAAAACTACTTTGGAAGATATTCAAGACAATATTGATGGTAAAACAAAGTATTATGAGGGTGAACATCGTCTGAAGCATAAAGATGGAAGTTGGGTGTGGATACTTGCTCGCGCTAAAACTATTTTTGACAAGAATGGTAAGGCTGTTCGTATGACTGGTACTCATACAGATATAACAAAAGAAAAAGCAACTCAGCTTAGATATGCACAGCAAGCTCAGATGATAGAACAGACTCATGATAGTGTTATATCATTAGACCTTGATGGGTTTGTCACAAGCGTAAATCATGCTGCCGAAGTTTTGCTAGGTTATATAGCTGATGAGATGATAGGCAAGCATGCAAGAATGTTTTATCTTGAAGAGGACTATGAAAAGTTGTATGAAGGTCTTGAGCTTGTAATAGAAAAAGGGAATCGTCATAGAGAAATTAGAATAGTAAAAAAATCTGGGGAAGCCATATATGCAGATTTATCACTTTCTCTTTTGCGAGATGAAAAAGGTAAACCAACTGGAATGGTTGGTTATTTACAGGACATTACTAAGCGTAAAGAAGCAGAAGAAAACCTAGTAGAACAAAAAAACATCCTAAATCACCAAGCCCATCATGATGCACTAACAGGCTTACCAAACAGAATACTTTTTCAAGATAGATTAAACCAAACAATAGAAAAAGCAAAGCGTAATAACTCAAAAATTGCACTTCTCTTTATAGACTTAGACAACTTTAAAGAAATCAATGACTCTTTAGGCCATGATATTGGTGATGAGGTTTTAAAAGAAATAGCCATTAGACTACAAAAAGATATAAGAGATGAAGATACACTCTCAAGACTAGGTGGAGATGAATTTACTATTATACTTGGAGAGTTACATGAAGCAAGTGATGCTTCTTTGATATCAAATAAAATATTAAAGAGTTTATCTAAATCTATGAATATAAATGGTCATACTTTATATGTATCATGCAGCATAGGAATAAGTATCTATCCAGACGATGGTAAATTATCTCAAAACCTTCTTAAGTTCGCAGATGCAGCTATGTATAAAGCTAAAGATGAAGGAAGAAATAACTTCCAATACTATAACTCTACATTGACAGAGCTTGCATTTGAAAGAGTTGTTATGGAAACAAGCCTTAGAGTAGCACTTAAAAATGAAGAGTTTATAGTTTACTATCAACCTCAAGTAAATGGTACTACAGATACTCTCATAGGTATGGAAGCACTTGTAAGATGGCAACATCCAACTATGGGATTAGTTTCACCTGATAAGTTTATTCCCCTTGCTGAATCAATAGGACTAGTAGTAGAACTAGATAGATATGTTATGAAAACTGCTATGACTCAACTTTCAAAGTGGTATAAAGATGGATTAAATCCTGGAATGTTAGCTATGAATCTTGCAGCAAAACAACTTCAACAAACAGACTTTATACCAATGCTAGAAAACTTAATAAAAGAGACTAAGTGTAAAGCCCAATGGATTGAACTTGAAGTTACTGAGGGTCAGATTATGACTCATCCTGAAGAAGCTATTGAGATTTTAAATAAGATTAGTGATTTGGATATTCAATTAGCAGTTGATGACTTTGGAACTGGTTACTCCTCTTTAGCATATCTTAAAAGACTCCCAATAGATAAACTAAAAATAGATCAAGCCTTTGTAAGAGAATTACCAGATAGTGAAGAAGATTCTGCTATAGCAAAAGCCGTTATGGTACTTGCAAAAAGTTTAAATCTCAAAGTAATTGCAGAAGGTGTTGAAACTAAAGCACAGAGAGATTTTATGGTTGAAAATGGATGTGAAAATATTCAAGGTTATTTTTATTCTAAGCCTGTGCCTGCTGATGAGTTGGAAAAGATGCTTAAGGGTGGTATTTGAAAATAGTTTAGATATACCCATCCTAAGTCAAACTAACGCATAACAGGAGCACAAAGAGGCGTAAGATTTGAATCTAAAAATATGCAGGACTGCTTCATGCAGTTCAAATATTTTTATATTTAAAGATTATGCCTCTTTGTGCTCCCCACAGGGCGTCTCTATTTTATCCACTCTCTTCGTTAGATAACCCCAAACATAGCTAGCTATGCTTGAGAACATCTGCCTCAATAGTGAACAAAATAGAAACGCTGTTATGCGTTAGTTTGATTTAGGATGGGTATACTTATACTCCCCCACTATATGGCTTTTTAAGCTTGTATAGGTTAATATTCTTCAACGAAAGGAAGCATAAATGATAACTAATAATTCGAAGGTAGATGGTTTAAAACCTGTATTTCAATCCATCCTTTTTAACAAAGAAAAACAATGAAAAGACTTTTTTTCCTAAACCACTCTTCAATCGATGCACTTTTTACTAAAAATTCAAATGATTTTGTTGTCAATGAAATTCCTCTTTATGAGTTTAGTGGAGAAGGAGAACATCTCGTACTTCATATCAGAAAAAAAGATTTAACTACATGGCAGATGGTTCAACGACTAAGTGAAGCTTGTGGTGCTAAGGTACGCGATTTTGGATACGCTGGGCTAAAAGATAAAGACGGCATGACAACGCAGTATGTATCGGTACATAAGAGCTATGAATCAAAACTGGAAAACTTTAGCGATGCAAATGTAAAAATTATTTCAAAAACATATCATAACAATAAGATAAGAGTAGGACATCTAAAAGGCAATAGATTTTTTATAAGACTTAAACGTGTCAATAGTGTAGATGGAAAAAAACTTACAAATGCACTGAAAACTCTTAAAAAAGAGGGTTTCCCAAACTTTTTTGGCTATCAAAGATTTGGAAGAAGTGGTGACAACCACATACTTGGACGAGAGATTTTAGAAGGCAAAAGAAAAGAACGACAAAGAAAAATGAAAATGTTTTTTATAAGTTCTTATCAAAGTTACCTTTTTAACAACTGGTTATCTTATCGTTTAGAGATTAGTCATATACTTGACGGTTTTGATGACAATGAAGCTGCTAAAGCTCTTGGATTTTCAAAAGATTTGATAAAATCTCTAAGAAAACAGAAAAAATTCTTTAAAGTTTTAGAGGGAGATGTAGCTCATCATTATCCAAACGGAAAACCTTTTATAGTTGAAGATTTAGATACTGAAATAAAGAGATTTGAAGAAGAAGATACAACCATAACTGGATGGCTTCCAGGACACAGAAGCATACAAAGTGAAGGTTTTGCAAAAGAAATAGATGATAAAATCTATGCCGAATCAGAGCCATTTCTACAGAAGATGGATGGTACTCGTAGATTTGGTTGGGCGTTCTTAAAAGATGTTGAATACAAATATATAGGTGAAGAAAACTGGTTTGAAATGCATTTTAGTCTTCCAAAAGGTTCATATGCAACAGTTGTACTAGAAGAACTAACTCACAATTTAAGATAATATGCTATAATTGCAGCCTTAAAGGTACATTAGGTGACTGCTTGAGTTTATCTTAAGAGGAAAGTCTGGGCTGCAATGAGGCATGGTTCCGTCTAACGGACGGCTGGGGTAACCCAAGGGAAAGTGCAACAGAGAATAGACTACCCTTTACATGTAAAGGGAAAAGGTGAAACGGTAGGGTAAGAGCCTACCAGAGTTTTGAGTAATCATAACTGCTTTGTAAACCCAACCTGCAGCAAGAATGGATTGGTTAGCCTCATATTTTTACCATTCGCTAGAGTGTTATTGCAAAATAACAAGTAGATAAATTGTCACCCAACGACATGACCCAGCTTATCGATGTGCCTTTAAGTGTTTATTCCCAAATTATTAGATTAAAATGATTGATAGTAGTTTCTGTAACAAAGTTGTCTTTGTCACAGAATTTTTTTAATACCATTTCTATTTTTTTTGTATCAGGTCTTAAACCTCTCACATCTAAATGCCATTTAAAATTTTCAACAGCCTCGTTAAACTCTCTTTTCCTTATTTTTGTTTCATTAAATTTTAGAACTTTATAGAATTTATTTTGTTTATTTAACCAGTCTTTTACTTTTTGTGCACCATTTGGTGGGTAGTATATAGAATTGTGTGCTTTAAAAAGTTCTTCTATTATAACTGTATCTCTTTTTCCAGCCCACCCAAGATAGATTTTAGTTTTACCACAATCTGTCATTTTTTCTAAGTCATTGTCATTTCTAACAGCAGGGGACATAGTACAAAAAGCATAATCAAATTTTTCTTTACATGTAAACCCATCCCAGTTTGTATGCAATGTTTCTATGTTGGTTAGTTTTAGTTTGTTTGCGTCTTCTTTTAGTACTTTTAGCATCTCTTGTGAGGAATCTATACCCACTACATGTAAGCATCTTTTGGCTAAATGAAGAGTGTATACGCCAGTACCGCATCCTATATCTAGAAGAGTTTTTCCTTTAAAGTTTATATCCAAAGAAGATAGAGCATCAAAAATTTGATTTTCGAAGCTACCCTCATTTTCATTGTATCTTGAATAATTTTTTGCTTTTTGATCCCATTTTGTCATGTTTTTTCCTTAAAAAATAGAGATAAATATATACCAATCCCAATAAATAGTGCACCTATAAGGTGGTATGTGTGTAGTTGTTCTTTTAAAAATATATATGCTAATAAAGAGCCAAAAAATGGCATCAAGTGAGTAAATTGCCCTGTTATGTTGGCTCCTATCTTATGTATGCCATTGTGCCAAAAATAGTATGATAGCATGGAAGGAAAAATAGATATATATAAAAATGCTGCATAGTGTTGTTTTGCTAGGTAAATATCATCAGTTATTGAGTACCCCATAAATATATAGGCAAGACTCAACCAGAAAAATCCAAGAAAAACTATAGTTGCAAAAAATTCAAAATCATTTAAATCTTTTGGTTTCAATTTGACTAAAACGGAATATAAAGCCCAAATTAGAGACGAAGTAAGAACCCATATATCTCCATAGTTCAATTTTATTTGTGCTATATTGGAAAATTCTCCTTTTACGATTAAGAATATAACGCCAATAGTAGATATGATTATACCTAGTAATTGTAATGGCTTGATATGCACCTTTAGTATAAAATATGAAAATATTAGAATTAAAATGGGAACAAAAGAGTTAATCAAAAGAGCATTTGTAGCTGTTGTAGATTGCAGACCTACATATAAAAAAGTATTGAAAACAGTTATGCCTAGTAATGCTAGTAGATTTAGTATGATAAAGTTTAACTTAAGTACTTTAATAATTTTAGAAAAACTTTTTATAAAAATAGGTAAAACAAGTATAGTTACTCCACCCCATCTAAACATAGCGAGTTGAAGAGGCTCAACATCTTCATGTACCGATCTTCCAATTACAAAATTTCCAGACCAAAATAGAACACATAAAACTAGTAGTATATAAACACGCATTAAAAAAGCTCACCATCAATATAAAACCATCTATCGTTTTCTTTTAAAAATCTACTTTTTTCACTAAATGAGATATCTTTTCCATCTGAAAAAAGAGTTGCTTCAAAAGTAACATATGCTTCATCTTCGCCATCAATAAACTCAATTATTTTAAGATTTTGAAATAGAGTGTTTTTTGAAAAAGCTTTTATGCTTTCTATATCTTTATCTCTTGTTGTTTTGTGTGTAGTTTTTATGATGTATTTGTATTTTTTAAGTGCATAGGCTGAGTAGCGCGAGCACATAAGAAGAAGAGCATTTTTAGGTACTCTTTCATCATGATATGTTTTACAGCATTTTTTATACTTCAATCCACTTCCACATGGACATTTATCGTTTATGCCCATTCTTACCCCATAGGGTACAATATATCTGTATGTACAGTATCTAGTTTTTGCATAAGCTCATCATCTATATTGAAATCAAGTCCTGCAAGCGTATCATCAAGTTGCTCTGCTGTTGAAGCTCCTATGATAGTTGAAGCTATAAAATCAAAGTGCATACTCCAAGCAGTAGCCAAAGTTGTTAAACTTATATCATAATCTTTTGCAATTTCTATGTACTTAGCAACTGAATGTAGTGTTCTGTCATTGACAAATCTTTGTGCATTAATTCTCATGCGTGGGTCATCACTGTTTAGGTATTGTGCAAATCTGGCTTTTGGTGGATATACTTTTTGATTATACTTTCCACTCAGAACTCCGCCAGCCAAAGGAGAGTAGGGTAGTAGTGAAATATCTTCTTTTTTACAAACTGTAGCCAATTCGTCCATAAATCTCCTATTTAACATAGAAAAATTGTTTTGTATGGATTGATATCTGCTTAGGTTCTTGAATTTTGCTGTTTCATTTGCTTTTGTTAATCCATAAGCACTATCATTTGAAGTTCCTATGTACCTTATCTTTCCAGCTTTTACAAACTCATCAAGCACATAAAGCGTCTCTTCGATAGGCACTGTCATATCTGGCCAATGAACTTGATAAAGATCTATATAATCTGTTTTTAGTCTTTTTAGAGTCTCTTCGAGCGCTTTTGTTATATGAAATCTATCTACAGCCGTAAGTCCATGCCTTATAGGAGGGACGAACCAACCATTTGCTGCTCCTGCAACTTTTGAAGCTAGTATGATAGAATCTCTAGGTTTGGTCTGTAACCACTCACCTACAATCTTTTCTGTTAATCCTGCATATTTTTCTTCTGGAGGAACAGGATAAAGCTCAGCAGTATCAAAAAAGTTGATTCCTTTGTCATATGCTTTATCCATAATTCTAAAAGATTCTTTTTTATCCGTAAATGAGCCAAATGTCATCGTACCTAAACAGATAGGCGTTACTCTAAGACCACTTTTGCCAATATATCTATATTCCATTTTATACCCTTTTGTCTATAACGCGAGTAGCTTTACCTTCTGATCGTTTTATGGACTTGTGTGCTACTATTTTCACATTGACATTTATATATAATGCATTTAACAACTCATCTTGTATATGTTTTTGAAGACGGGTTAAATCGCCTACATCATCACTCATACAATTTTCACTAAGTTCTACATCAATCTCAAGTTTATCCAAATGACCCTTTTTCTTTGCTATGATTTGGTAATTAAGCGTGATATTGTCTATCTTTGCTAAGACATGTTCTATTTGAGATGGAAATACATTTACGCCATTTATAACGAGCATATCGTCACTTCTACCAACTATACTCTCAATCCTACACAGAGTTCTCCCACATCTGCATGGCACTCTTGTAATAGAGGTTATATCACCTGTTCGATATCTTATGATTGGAAGCCCTTGTTTTGTTAAAGTCGTAATAACAAGTTCGCCTCTTTGACCATCTTCTAAAACTTCTTGTGTTTTTGGGTCAATGATTTCTGGATAAAAGTGATCTTCATTGAGGTGAAGAAGATGAGAGTGTTTACAGCTAGACGCAACTCCTGGACCTATGATTTCTGATAAGCCATAAACTTCATGATAATCAATTCCCCATATATTGGCTATCTCATCTTTAAGTCCATCACTTGATGGTTCTGCTCCAAAAAAACCAACTCTTAGAGAGAAATCTTTTTTGATATCATAACCTTCTGCTTTTGCTTTTTCAGCTAAATGAAGAGCGAAAGATGGAGTTCCTGTGATAGCAGTTGCACCAAAATCTTTAAGCAAAAGAAGTTGTCTAGAAGTAAAGCCTGTAGAGCTTGGAATTACAGCAATTTTCATACGCTCTGCAGCACCGTGAAAGCCAAGTCCTCCAGTAAAAAGACCATATCCTGTAGCATTGTGTAAAATATCTTTACATGTAAGCCCACCCATGGTGAAAACTCTTCCCATAACTTCAGCCCATATATCCATATCATGTTCTGTATAGCCTACAACTGTAGGTTTGCCTGTGGTTCCACTTGAGCTATGAATCCTCACAATCTGATCCATCTCAACTGAAAACATACCAAAAGGATAGTTGTTTCTCAAATCACTCTTTTTTGTAAAAGGTAGCTTTGATATATCTTTAAGACTTTTTATATCTTCAGGTTTTATACCAATCTCTTCAAACTTTTTTTTGTAAAAAGGAACAAGATGATATACTCGTATAAGTGTCTCTTTCAAATGGTTTAGTTGCCAAGCTTCTAGTTCATCTTTGCTGAAGCTTTCATTTTTGCTAAATGTCATTTCTATACTACCTGTAAAAGTGACTTGCACTAATGATTTCAAGATTTGAATCAACAAGAGCTTTTACTGCTTCACTAAATTTGTCTTTTTCAACATTGAAGATAAATATCCCTGTATCAGACTCATAAAAGCTATAAGTGTATTGAATGTTTATGTTGCTTTTTGAAAGTGCTGTAACTACTTTGTCGAAACTTCCAATAACATCTTCTATCTTAACACCAAATACATCTGTAAATCTTACACTAAAACCTGCATCTTCAAGTATAGCTTTTGCTTTATCTGGATTATCAACAATAGTTCTTACCAAACCAAAATCTGTTGAATCTGCTAGTAAAATAGATTTGATTGATATATCATTTTTACTCAAAACATGAGTAAAGTCACTGAGTTCTCCCGCTTTGTTTTCTATAAAAACTGATAATTGTTTAATCGCATACATATTACGAATTCCTTTTTTATTTAATTTTTCTTTACACTAAAGCTTATGCTTCGCACAGATCATAAACTTCGTTTTTTATTTAATTTTTCTTTACAAGGAACAAGTCCCTTGCAAATTCATTGCACTAAAGCTTGCGCTTCGCACAGATTATAAACTTCGTTTATCAATTACTCGTACAGCTTTACCCATACTTCTTTCTATGCTTCTTGGTTCAACTAGTTTGATTTTAGCATTTATATATAGATTATTTAGAAGCGTACTTTGTATATCTTTTTGAAGTTTTTCTAGTGCTCCAATGCTGTCCATAGGCATCTCTTCAGTAACTTCAACCATGATTTCAAGTGAATCTAAGTAACCTTTTTTATCTGCTATGATTTGGTAGTTTAATGTTATATCATCTATGTTGGAGAGTACATGTTCCACTTGTGATGGGAATATATTGACCCCATTTACGATAAGCATGTCATCAACTCTTCCCATAACACTTTTCATACGCACATGGGTTCTTCCGCATTTACAAGGCGTCTGGTCTAGGCTTGTAATATCTCCAGTTCTGTATCTTATAATTGGAAGTGCTTGTTTGGTTAAAGAGGTGATTACTAACTCGCCTTTTTCGCCATATGGCAGAACTTCACCAGTTTTTGGATCAACAATCTCAGGATAAAAGTGGTCTTCAAATATATGTAAATCCCTACTTTCACGGCAGCTATTAGATACTCCTGGTCCTATAATTTCAGAAAGACCATAAACTTCGAAGTAGTCTATACCCCAAACACGAGAAACTTCTTCTTTAAGACCAACACTCGTGGGTTCTGCTCCAAAGATTCCGCATTTTAGTTTAAAATCTTTTTTTAAATCATATCCTTCACTCAAGGCAGTTTCTGCCATATGAAGAGCAAATGATGGAGTTGAAGTCAGAACGGTTGAGTTAAAATCTTTCATCAAAAGAAGTTGACGAGATGTAAAGCCACCACTACTAGGAACTACAGTAGCTCCTACTGTTTCAGCTCCATTGTGAACACCAAGACCTCCAGTAAAGAGTCCATATCCATAAGCATTATGAACGGTATCCTCAGAGTTTACTCCACTCATAGTGAAAACTCTTGCCATAACTTCATTCCAAACATCCATATCTGATTTTGTATATCCAACAACAGTTGGTTTACCTGTAGTTCCACTTGAGCTGTGAATTCTTACTACTGCATCTTGATTTACTGCAAACATTCCAAAAGGATAGTTATCCCTCAGGTCTTGTTTTTTTGTAAAAGGCAGTTTTGATATATCGTGAATAGATTTTATATCTTCAGGAACGATTCCTACTTCTTTAAACTTTTGTTGATAAAACGGAACAACACCATATACTCTTGCAACTGTCTCTTTTAATCTTGCAGTTTGCAATTTTTCTAACTCAAAACGAGGTAGAGTTTCATTTTTTGACCATATCATCATATATCCCTTGAATCTTCTATGGCTTGATGAAGCACTTCGAGGTTTTTAGGTGCCATTTTAGCATTCATTTGTGTTATGGCTTTTTCTATTTCCGTCAGCGAAAAAGGAAAGTGAGGATCACGAGCTAGAGTGATGCCAAGCATATATACATTGAGTGCTTGTATTGGGAACTCTTTTTTTCTTGCTTTATCAAAAGCATCTATTTTTATAGTTTCATACTCCAATTTTGGAAACTTGTCATCAGCATTTACTATTATAGTTCCTTCGTCTTTTTTAAGGTATTGTATATTTCTTAAGCCCTCATTGCCTTCAAGTGCTATAAGCAAATCAGCTTGCCCTTGATCAATCGCTGGTGAGTGAAAATCACCAACTTTAACATAACAGGATACTGAACCACCTCTTTGACTCATTCCATGGTTTTCTGTACCTAAGCATTTTTGGTCTTTAAGTGCCGCCGCAATAGATAAAACTTTTACTAGAAAAACTGAACCTTGTCCACCAATACCTGCTATTACTACTTGATATTTCATTTTCTTACCTCCACAAATGCATCTGTCGGACAGACATCGTCCAAACACGCAGCACAACCAATACATAAAAATGGGTCTATTTCTATCTTATGGTCTTCGTTGTAGTGCATTGGTGGACATTTGTATTGTGTTGTACATATATCACATGCTACGCATTTATCTTGATCCACTTCTGCAAAAACATGTGGAAGTTTTTCAGGTGCTCTTTCTTTGTCTAAAACACAAAATTCTCTTACTATAGCTACAACCGGTCCAGAAGCATTAGCATATTTTTCTTTTATTGATTTCATAAAATCAACTGTTTTTTCTATTTCAGGCGTATAATCATATTCATAGCATTCTGCACCACATCCTTCTACAATCTTTTTTATACTTATTTTGTCTGGAGCTGTTCTTTCGGGAGTTTTTTGACGACCAGTCATCGCTGTGGTTGAGTTATCCAGGATAACAAGTATAAACTTATGATTTTGGTAAACCGCATTTATGAGAGGGGAAACTCCAGCATGCATAAATGTGCTATCTCCTATAGAAGCTACAACAGTTTTACTAGGATCAGCTATGCTAAATCCACTCGCCATAGATATGGAAGCACCCATACATAAAACAGTATCTATTGCACCTTGATTTAGGGCTAGAGTATAACATCCTATATCTGAAGGATAGATAGATTTTTTCTTTTTAAACACCTTCATAATCGCATAATAAACATCTCTATGTGGACATCCAGGACATAGGTTAGGAGGGCGCACTGGCAGTTCATCTGCATACTTTTCATTTTTGTAAAATTCGTTTTTATCTATAAGTCCTACATTTGAAAAAGCTGCAAGAACTTTATCTTTACTAAATTCATCTATATGGTGTACATCTTTTGTGAGTTTACCATGAAGCTTTGGTGAACTTAGCTGCTCTTCGATACAAGGATAAGTCTCTTCAAAAACAATAACTTGGTCATAGTTTTCAAAAAGGGCTTCAATTTTTTCTTTTGGAAGAGGATAAGGCATATCAAGTTTTAAAACATCTGCTGTCAATTTCATCTCTTCAATAGCTTCTTGTACATAACCATCACCAGTTCCACTTGTAAGACAAAGAGTTTTTGCTCCTTTAAGATTTTTTAATCTTGGTTCTATTAGTTCTGTCCAGTTGTACTCTTTAATCAGTTCAAGTCTTTCAAATTGTTCCAATCCTTGTCTAAAACGACCAGCTGGAGGAACAGCCGCCCATCTTCCGATATCTCTTTTAAATTCACCTTTTACTGGGTTAAATTCTAGTTTTTCATCTACTTCACAAATCTCTCTAGCATGACATACACGCATAACAGGTCTAAGCATAGTTACCGTTTGAAATTTTCTTGAAATTTTGATGCCTAGCTTTACCATGTCGTAAGCTTCTTGAGGAGTTGCAGGGTCTAGCACTGGGATTTTAGCAAACTTTGCAAAAGCTCTACTGTCTTGTTCTGTTTGAGAAGAGTGAAAACCAGGATCATCAGCACATAAAAGAAGCATTGCTCCATTTAGTCCGATGTAAGATGCACTCATAAGAGCATCACTAGCAACATTGAGTCCAACTTGCTTCATAGTTGCACATGTTGTTCTTCCTGCTATTGCTCCTGCATATGCTACTTCAAAACCAACTTTTTCATTGGTTGCCCATTGTGCATATGCTTCTACTTTAAATTTATCTCTAAATTTTTGAAAATTTCCTAAAATCTCACTTGATGGAGTTCCTGGATATCCTGCCATCATATCTACATTTGCATGTATTAGTGCCAAAGCAATGGCATCATTTCCCATTAAAATTTCTTTCATTGTTTACCTACTTTTATTGATGTGTCTTTTTAGAGTATAAAATAAAAGTTTATAAAACACTTATTTTGCTATTAGTTATGCTTATGTGAGTATAGATGTAACAATTTATCCACTATAAATAGGAGTATTATCATCTTATTTATATGTTTAGTTTTGTTAATAGTTGCATAATTTTGTCTAAATTTTTTATATAAAAAGCAAAATTAAAGATAAAATTTACTATTTTGATTAGATATCAAGATGATAATGGATAGATGCCGTGGATTTTTGTAAAATTTTTAAGGAGAATATATTATGTTAAAAAGGTTTACTTTAAAAGCACTAGTGCTTCTATTTATCTCATCTTTTGTTTTTTTAAATGCAAATGATACTATCAAGATTGGTGCAATAGTTGCAGCAACAGGTCCAGCGTCATTTTTGGGTGATCCAGAGCTAAAAACACTACAACATTATGTTGCTAAAATCAACAAAAATGGTGGTGTTAATGGTCAAATGATAGAGCTTGTTCATTATGATACAGGTGGAAGCCCTAAAAAAGCTGTTACATTTGTTAAGCGACTGATAAACCAAGATAAAGTTGTTGCAATTATAGGGCCATCAACTTCTGGTGAAACTATGGCTATTATGAAGTTTGTTAAAAAAGCTAAAATCCCTATGATTTCTATGGCTGGTGCAGTCGCAATTATAAATCCAGTAAAAAAATATGTGTTTAAGATTGTTGCTACTGATAGAATGGCTTGTCAAAGAATTATGCAAGATTTAAAGAAAAGAAACCTTACAAACTTGGCACTTATTTCAGGAAGTGGAGGATTTGGAAAATCTATGAGAAAACAGTGTAAAGAAGTTGCTCCAGATTATGGAATCAAGATAGTTGCTGATGAAACATATGGTAAAAAAGATTCAGATATGACTACACAGCTTCTTAAAATAAAAAACAACAAAAAAGTTCAGGTTGTATTAAATCCAGGTTTTGGACAAGGCCCAGCAATAGTTACAAAAAACTATGCTCAACTAAAAATCAAGCATCCATTTTATCAATCACATGGAGTTGCATCTAAGAAGTTTATTGAGATAGCAGGACACGCATCAGAAGGTGTTAGACTAGTTGCACCACCAGTAGTAGTTGCAGATAAGTTAGCTAATTCCGTAGCAAACAAAAAAATAGCGTTAGCGTACAAAAATGAGTATGAAAAAGCATTTAATTCACAAGTTGCAAGTTTTGGTGGACATGCATATGATTCTTTATATATCATCACAGAAGCAATTAAACGCGCTGGTTCAACTAACCCTAGTAAGATTAGAGATGAGATTGAAAAAACACAAGGTTTTGAAGGTGTTGATGGCATAGTAAATCTTAGTGCTACTGATCACTTGGGATTGAATACAAAGACGGGTATGGTTCTCTTAGAAATTAAAAATGGTGATTGGACTATAGTAAAGTAAGTATGATAGAATTATTTGGCTATTTACTCTCAGGAGTTACAGTTGGTTTTATATATACGCTAGTAGGGCTTGGTTTTACGGTTATATATAATTCAAGTGGTATTATAAACTTCTCGCAGGGAGAGTTTGTGATGGCAGGTGGTATGTCTACCGTGTTTTTATTGCACGCTGGATTGCCACTTGGCATCTCTTTTGTTCTATCTATTATGATTACATCGATGATAGGTATAGTTTTATATAAACTTATATCTTTTTCAAAAGATAGTTCACCAATATCACTTATCATTCTCACTTTAGGGTTTGCTATATTTTTAAGAGGATTGGCACAAGTTATATTTGATAAACAACTTCATACTATGCCATCTTTTGTGGGCGAGGGTGCTTTTGAGATATTTGATACAACACTATCATATCAAGCACTGCTCATTATGATTGTTGCTAGTGCCATAGTAGTGGCTTTGTATGTTTTTTTTAAAAAAACAAAAACAGGACAAGCTATGGTTGCAGCATCAAATAATGTTGATGCTGCAAAACTTATGGGAATAAATATACAAAAAATACTTATATTGAACTTTGCTATTTCAGCAGTTATAGCTTCTATAGGAGGTATTTTACTTACTCCTATGACCTCTACAAACTATGAAGTTGGTATTATGCTTGGTCTAAAAGGTTTTTGTGCTGCGATTATAGGGGGACTTGGAAATCCTTTTGGTGCTGTTGCAGGTGGTTTAGTCTTAGGTATATTGGAGTCTTTAGTCGCTGGTTATATATCTAGTGAGTATAAAGATGCTGTTGCTTTTATAGTTCTTCTTTTGATTTTATTTTTTATGCCAGGTGGAATCTTTGGCAATCTGAAATCTCAAAGGGTTTGATATGAGATACAATATAAATAGTCAAATACTACTGTTGAGTGCAATTTTAGTTATCCTCCCGTTTACATTTGCAAATGATTTTTACTTTGAGATTGCAATACTATCTATGCTAAATGCTCTTATATGCATTGGTTTAAATCTTTTAATGGGTTACGCTGGACAAGTTAGTTTAGGTCATGGCGCATTTGCTGGTCTTGGTGCTTATATAGCCGTTATTTTTAGTTCTAGGTATGGGTTAAATCCATTATTGAGTATATTTATAGCAATTATTATTATGGGACTGTTGGCATTTGTGATTTCAAAACCTATTTTAAAGCTAAAAGGGCATTATCTTGCTATGGCAACTTTAGGTATAGGGATTATTATCAGTATCGTATTAGAAGTTGAAGAAGATTTTACTGGTGGAACTGACGGTATGAGTGTGGACAGTTTTGTTGTTTTTGGTTATGAATTTAGCGATAGCATTTCTTGGTATATTTTATGTTCATTTTTACTTGTTTTTACAATTTGGATGTTTGAAAATCTTATTAAATCACCTTTTGGAAGACTTCTTCGTTCAATTCACGATAGTGAAAAGGCAGCTGATAGTGTTGGTATTGATGTTTCTTACTATAAAAGTATTGTATTTGTGATTTCTGTTGTTATTGCTACAGTAGCAGGGAGTTTGTACGCTTTTTTCTCTGGTTTTATATCTCCTCAAGAAGCTTCTTTTTCTCACTCAATTGAGTTGGTTGTTATGGTAGTTCTTGGTGGATTAGGGAGAGTTTATGGAGCTATTTTTGGTGCAGTAGTATTAACAGTTCTACCTCAGTTATTAACTTCTTTTGATGATTATGAGACATTAATATTTGGCTCTATTATCATAGCAGTTATGATTTTTATGCCAAAAGGAATAGCTTCACTCTTTGATGGTTTTTTCAAGAAAAAGGAGCAAAATAGTGCTTCAAGTAACTAATATAACAAAACAATTTGGTGGAGTAAAAGCAGTTGATGATTTAAGTTTTAGAGTTAAAAAAGGAACAATTCACTCAATAATTGGACCAAATGGTGCAGGTAAAACAACTTTGGTCAATATGATAACTGGTGTTTATAAGGTTGACAGCGGAACGGTATTTTTAGATGGTGGAGATATAACAAATCTTGCTACTAACAAACTTGTTCATCGTGGGATTTGTAGAACTTTTCAACATTTAGAGATATGTGGAAGTCTAACAGTTATAGAAAATGTAATGCTCGGTTTCGATAAATATATGGATAAAAATATAATCAGGTCATGTTTTAGAGCAAGTTCAATTTTGGAAGACGAAAAGAGGTATTTTGAAAGAGGGATGCATCTTTTAGACTTAATTGGATTAGCAGATTTTGCACATCAAGAAGCCAAAAATTTATCTTATGGAATATTGAAAAAATTAGAAATTATTAGAGCCCTAGCAACTACTCCTGAACTTATGCTTTTAGACGAGCCTGTTGCGGGCTTGAACCCTAAAGAGACTCAAGAAGTATCAGAACTAATACAGACAGTTGTAGCCGATGAGGTTACCGTTGTTTTAGTAGAACATGATATGAAAATGATTATGCAAATCTCAGACCATATAACAGTTATGAATTTTGGTAAAAAACTTGCAGAAGGAACTCCATCAGAGATAGTAAATAACGAAGAAGTGATAAAAGCATATTTAGGAAGTGGAGCAATAGATGGAAAATAATATACTGAAAATAAATAATCTAAGTTGCAATTACAGTCAAATAATAGCTTTAGAAGATATCAGTTTAGAGATAAATAGAGGTGAAATAGTATCTTTGATTGGAGCAAATGGAGCTGGTAAAACGACACTTCTAAGAACTATTAGTGCTTTAAATAGACCAAAAAGTGGTAGTATCTTTTTTGAGAATCAAGATATAACAAAATTGGGTTCTGATAAAAGAGTAAGTTTAGGAATAGCACAAGTTCCAGAAGGAAGAGGGCTTTTTACTATTTTGAGTGTTGAACAAAACTTAAAACTAGGAGCTTACAGTAGGCATGATGATAAAATCATAGAAGATTTAGAAGAAGTATACGACAAGTTTCCAATTTTAAGAGAAAAAAAAGATGATTATGCTGGTACTCTTTCGGGGGGACAACAACAAATGGTTGCTGTAGGAAGAGCACTTATGAGTAAACCTAAACTTCTTCTTTTAGATGAGCCTAGCATGGGATTGGCACCTATTATTGTTGAAGAGATTTTTCATGTTATAACAACATTAAGAGATATGGGGACCACTATATTTGTAGTTGAGCAAAATGCATTTTTAGCACTTAGTATTTCTGACAGAGCTTATGTTCTTGAAAATGGTCGTGTTGCAATAAGTGGAAAATCAAAAGATATGCTAAATGATAGTAGAGTTAAAGAGGCTTATTTGGGAGCTTAGAAAGTTCTTGAAATCTGATTTATCAACTAGACTCCAAGAAAGCTTTTGTTTGTTTGATTTTATTTAATGTATTTAATGTATTTTGTTTTTCCATATCGACAATAGTAATTGCTTCTTTGATCAAAGCTAAAGCTTCTTTAGCTTCAGCTAATTCAGTTATATTTGGCATTTCATTTATAAGTTTTCCGATATTATTTATATCATTATTTATGACGGATATTTTTAGACTATTCAGCCACCTCATAAGCAGTCTCCTCGTTCCAAGCACTCAGGAGTACTTTAGTTACACTTATTACCTCTTCTAGGTTCGATGTATCACCAGAGATATTACACTGTGATAATAGTTTGATTTGTTGTACATATATACCACTTAAATAGTGTGCTATATCTCCTCCATCGTAATTTAATGAATTGATTAATTCAGAAAAGATAGCAGTTGTTCTGTTGATCCAATATACTTTTTTTTCAATATCACCAAGTTCCATAGCTCTTTTTGCTTGTGAAGTAAATTTTAAAACTCCTTCATAAAGCATTTTAATTAACTTTTCTGAAGATTCTATGGATATATTATTTTGTGAGTATGCTGAATAAGCTAAGTTTGATCTCATTATTTTTCCTTTTTTAATTATTATTTGTGTATTGAGCTTGAATCATTGAATCTAACACTTTAAATTGATTATTCAAATTCGATATCATACTATCGTAAGCAGCAAATTTCTTTGCCATAATTGCATACTTACTATCAAGCGATGCAATTGCTCTTGTTTTTTGGCTTTCTAAAGTTTTGTTTTCTGTTGAGAGTTGTGTCTTGTATAGACCTAATACAGAATTATCCCCATCAATATAATTAGCCATAGTAGAGTTTAAAATAGTAAAATAACCATCAACTTTTTTATCTGTAGTAGTGTCTGTGTAACCTCTGAAAAATTCTTCAACATCAGCTGGGTTTTCTGCTAACTTGGCATTATAAACTTCTTGGTCAAATTCAAGTATGCCTGTACTGTTTAAGCTAATACCATAATCAATTATACTTCTACCTTTATTGTCTGGCGTCATTAAGGATCTATTTATTGATGTTTTTAGTGCAACTATTTGGCTTACACCTTGAAATGTACCAGAAGCACCAGAAGCACTATCGTATTTTATAGATTCATTTAAATTACTCATTAGTTCATTATAACTTGAAACAAAAGAGCTAACATTAGATGTGATTTGCTCAGTATCTTGTTTGATGTTAACACTTGTTTTACCTATATCGTTCAATGTAATTGAAATACCCACTACTAAATCATTTATATCATTTGATGCTCTATTAATTGTAACTCCATTATATAAAAATGAAGAATCACTAGCTTGTTGAACGCTACCAGAGTCTTT
>Ga0256840_1001907_pt1 | contig 18894 bp, 17 predicted proteins | sample 355202metaG_FD_185969 | JGI IMG/M metagenome (GOLD analysis project Ga0256840, IMG submission 185969) | Hydrothermal vent microbial communities from Mid Atlantic Ridge, Atlantic Ocean - 355-202 | ecosystem: Environmental > Aquatic > Marine > Hydrothermal vents | place: Atlantic Ocean: Mid...
GGGAGGAATTATTTGAGAAGTATTATTATCAGAATGGTTAATTTGGCATAATACATTCTTATTTTTATGTTCAAAAGTATCAGCAATTGGTATAGCAAAGCGATCACCAAAACCACGGACACCATGCATTGTACCAAAGTAGTGATCAAATGAACGATTTTCTTGTGTCAAAATCACAATATGTTCAATATCTTTAATCGTACCAGTTTTATTATTTGCTTTAATTGTGAGAGCTTTTAAAATCGAAGGAGGTAATATTCCAAACCCAATACTTCCACCCATCATACGAAGGAAGTCTCGTCTATTATTAATCATAATTTTCCCTATAGTTACTTATAACCGTGCAGTATATAATATATTTTGAAAGTACTCCCCCCAGAAGAGAGGGGAATAAATAAGTTTTAAAATGTTCCAGAAACTGTTAAAGTTGTTGTACGAGGAGTTCCAACAAAATAAGTTGAAGTCCCTACGGTATCACCAAAAGCCCCAGCAGTTGCTAAGTAATCTTCATCCAAAAGGTTGTTAATATTCATTAAAATACTTACATCTTTTAAAAATGATTTTTTAAGTGCTTTCTTGTAACCGATATATGCATTAGCCAACATATAATCATTAATTTTATCGGAATTATCACGAGTTCCATAAATTTCTTGATTTGCTTTTGCATTTACTCCAAAAACATAGCCGTTTTTACTATAATCAAGTGCTAGATTTAACATATTAACAGGAATGAAAGGCACACGTTTGCCTTTTAATGAGTTACCATTAACATCTTCCGTGTATGTAGAATCTGTATATGTATAATTTCCAGAAAGTTTCCAATCTTTACTTAACATATGTAAGGCACTCAACTCTATACCTTTTGACTCAACACCACCCACATTAGCTGCATAAGAAGTATCTGCTGCAAAAATATCACCTGTTCCTGCTGTTATGTTTTCAATCTTGTTTGAATAATCTACATAATAAAGAGTAGCCGTTAATGCTGTATTTCTAGCATTAAATCTATAGCCTAAGTCTACATTCGTAGATTCTTCATTTTTGATATTTGGGTCATAAGTAGTACCAGTATATATTGAGTCAGGAAGCTGTGCATAGTTCATCGCATAAGATAAATAAACTTGGTTAGAGTTATTTAACTTATATGTTAAACCTAATTGTGGTAAGAATGGTGCCGATGAATCTTTTCCTGGTTGAGAATTAGCGGCATTTTGATGGTCTGTATATGTTACAGTAGTCAGTTGACTTTTAGCACCTAAATCTATAATAAGGTTATCATCCATAAAATGTAATTTTGTTTGCAAGTAAGCCATCATTGATGTAGTGTCAAAGCTTCTATTGAAGTTTTCAAAATATGGTGTCTGGTCATAAGTTAGACCAGTATTTTGATCTTTTAAGTTATACCAATAGCGTTTGTTTTGACGAGCACCCGACTCACCCCATAAACCAGCTAATAATTCATGATCACCTATATCCATATTCCAGTTAAGTGTAGCACCAAATCGTTGTGTGTAGTATTCAGATTGACGAAAAGATTGTCTAGTAGTGTCTAATGTACCATCAGGCAAGATAACATAATTTGGAGCCCAGTTACCAGTACCAGATTGGTCATGATAGTATGGAGTAAGTTTTAATGTAGATTCCCCAATCTCACCTGATAAATTTAGACTAACTAGTGTATCAGTTCTAGCATTTTGCCAAGCATCAGCATTATATGCATTATATGCTGTTTGTTCTGATAAATCTGCATCTGATGAAGTAGTTGGGTATGCTACCCAACTTGTATTTAGTCCATAGTCCCTACCATATTGATCATAATCAGCTTTTGATATATCTAAATAATCATGATCCTGTCGATCATTGTATGAAATGTTTAATTGAATATCTATATCACCAAGTTTTGATAATAATTTAGCCTCAAGGTGTTCTCTTTTTAATTCACCCTCATTTTTCCATTTATTTGTTGTTGTTTCAGATATACTAATATAAGCACGAGTATCTTTTGCAAATTCACCTGTATCTAGACGTGCAAAATTTCTTTTAGAATTATATGAACCTGTTGTATTTGACACTTTTATAGCAGTATCTTTTTGAGGAAGTGCTGTAACATAGTTAATAGATCCACCTAAAGCAGCTGCTGAAGGAGTTGCTAATGAACCTGAACCTTGATGTACACTAACAGATGCTAAATTTTCAGTTTCAACAAATCTGTTTACCGGAGCTCCACCAGCTGTAGAAGATGAACCTAATGGTACACCATCAACTAAAAAAGCAATTTGGTTTTTATTAAAACCACGCATATTTACTTGAGTTGCATATTCATAAAGACCAAATGTACTACCTTGAGTCACTGATACTCCAGCGACATTGTTTAGTAAGTCTAGTGGATTTGACATAGTAGTAGTGGTCTGTATCTTTTGTGTATCAATGATATTGTTTGAATGAGAAGATGTATCTCCAACGATTGAGACTGAATCTAACACCTCTGTATTATCAGCATTTAATATAGATATTGCTGCAACTAATGATAACGCGATTACTTTTTTCATGTTTACTCCAAATATTGAATTTCAGAATAATATAAAAACTATGTAACAAGAGCACTACAGGTTAATTACATTATGAAACTATCAATAGTAACTAAAATAAAAGGTTTAAAGAGTGTGATAAACGGCAGTAGACATACCAAGAAATGTAATGAAATTTATAGTAAAAGAAAAGAGCATTTTGGTATGTCAATAAAATGATACTAATTAATTATTACTATATCGTATTATTGAGGTATCATTATGGAGTCAAGTATATAGTAGGCTAATTAAAGGTTGTCAATTTTAAAAATTATAAATAATTTAACCATGATTCTGCCATTTTTTTACTTTTTTTATACTCTTTTGCTTTATAAAATGATTTTTTTGCATCTACCGTATTTAGAAGTTCATAGTAAGCTTTCCCCAACATAAGATACATAAAGCCATTCTCTTTATTCTCACCAACAGAGAGCGATAATTTTATATTTTCTATTACATCATGATATTTTCTTTGATTGGCATAAATTTTAGCAATTTTAAAATATGTTTTTGAAGATCTATTTAATTTAGCAGAGTTTTTATACCAATGAATTGCTTTATCATAAGACCTTGCTTCATAATATAAATCACCTAATAAGTTTAAATTTTCTTCAGTAGACTGTATATTATGTAAATTTATATTCTCTTGCATAATTAGAGCAGCTTTATATGGAATACTATTGTATTGTAACCATGAGATAAGACGTAATAACTCTTTTTCACTTAAACCAAGATGAGCTATATTAGAAATATCTAATGATGCCAAAGCATTGTCAAACTTGTCAGTCACTGAATATAAAGATGATAACTGAAGCCAATACTCCTTGTTTTTAGGATCTAGAGTGATTAATTCCTTGAGCATATTTATAGCATTTTTATAATCTTTGAGCATGTAAAAACTATAATATTTTATCTTTAACCACGAAGGTTTTGCATTTTTATCAATTTTTATTGCCCTATTGATATCTACTATAACTTTATCATATGCTTTTAATATCATCTCAATATTTGCTTTTGTAACATAGTACTCAGACTTAGGCTCTAGGGCTTCCTTAATCAGTTCATCAGTATAAAAAAGTGCTTGTTTATATTTTTCTGATTCCATTAATATCTGTATGATATTTAAATATGCATTTGAGACTTGACTAGGTGCTAATGCTTTATAAGAGATCGCATCTTTAAAATACTTTAAAGCTTTTTGTTCCTCTTTTACTAAAGTGTAAAAATAACCTATATAGAATCTTATGTATGCTTTATCTAACTTTTTTCTAATATCTCTAGACTTTTCTAGCTCCAATAAAATAGTTTCTGCTTCTTCATAATTATTTTTATCAAGTAGATTCTGGACTTTAGAAATACCCTCATAAGTTGCCTGTGTTAATTGATATTTTTTTTCTTCTGCACCTGCTGAGCTGAAAAACATCAAAAGAATAAACATCATTATTACAAATTTCATAATCTTATTCTCCTAATTTAAAATTCAGGGTTATGACCCCTTTTTGAGCCACAGCTTTACCATCTACAGTTTTAGGTCTAAACTTCCATTTTCTTAATGCTTTTTTTACAGACTTATCAAAAACACCACTAGGAACAGATTCTAAAATTTTAATATTTACTACATAGCCATCTGCACTAACATTTAGCTCTACTTTTACATGTCCCTCTGTACCCATTCTTTTAGCTCTTGATGGATAAAGTGGTTGTATTTTAATCATTGGTGAGAGAACAGAATCCATCTTAGCCATTTTAATAGGTTCTAATATCTTCGGTGCACCTTTACCAAATTTCATATCACTTCCAAGTGTTGGCATCTCCATATCTAAGACTGGAGAATTATCTACTCTATCACTTTTACTCTCTTGTGACTCAGTTTGAATCTCAGGTGGTTTTTTCTGCACTACTGGTTCTGGAGGAAGCTCTTTATCAACTTCGGGAATTGAATCACTTTTTGTTACTTTGATAAAATCTATTACCTTGTATATTTCTGGTTCTACTAACTTATTTGAGCTTGAACTTATCATATAGTTCATAAATAAAAATAGAGTCAAAGTTATAATCAAACCTATAAGTAAAGAAAATAACCAGCGAAATATATTGTTCTTAATCACTCTGTGCCCCAATAGAGATTTTAGAAACACCTGCCAATTTTATTTGATCCATTACTGAAACTAAAATTCCTGTTTCTGATTTTTTATCAGCTGTTATTACTACTGATCCATCAGGAGTATCAGCATGCAGTCTCTCTACTGTAGTTCTTAATGCTCTTATGTCTACAGGATGTTTATCTATCCAAATTTCACCAGATTTACTTATAGCAATTATTATATTTAACTTTTTTTCTTGTTTTGCGGTGCTTGCTTCTGGCTTATTTACATCTATACCCGATTCTTTTACAAAAGAAGTCGTAACAATAAAAAAAATCAACATAATAAATACAATATCGAGCATTGGTGTCATATCTATATTTTGTTCGTCATCGGTACCTAGTAGGGCATCATAATTTTTACGCATCTGAGTCCTTTAAAACTTTATCTTTTAATTTACGAATCTCTTTTTTCATTACAGCATCCACTTGTGAGTATGCAAATAGTCCCAGTACTGCTAACAACATTCCAGCCATAGTTGGTATAGTTGCCATTGATATTCCACTTGCCATTGCTTTAGCATTTGTGCCTAATGAACTCATAGAGTCAAATACATTCACCATCCCTGTTATAGTCCCAAGCAATCCTAAAAGTGGAAATAACGAGATAGTTACTTTCATGAGAGATAAATTGGAGTTCAATGCTATGCTTAATTTCGATACTTGTGCAGTTTTCAACTGTATGTTTTCCCAAGAGTCTGCATTTTCTTGTGCTTTCCAATATCTTCTTAATTGTTTAGAAATAGTTCTATAATTCACTTTTTGATATATAAATTTTTCTATTACCAAAGTCCAAAAAAAGATAGATAATAAAAATAGTATTAATAGTACATCCCCTCCAGTTTGAAGAAAAACTAAAAGTTCATTATATATTTTTATATCGTTCATCTGAATCAGCATCTAGCATCTCAAGTTGTTTAGCAACGAGTACTGAACTTTGTTGAGTTAATATTTCAATAATTTTTTTACTCTTAGACTGAACTACATTGTAAATGAATAAAATAGGTATAGCTACAACAAGACCTAATACGGTAGTCATTAAGGCTTGAGAAATTCCACCTGCCATCAACTTAGGATCTCCTGTCCCAAACAGTGTAATAGACTGAAAAGTTTCAATCATTCCTGTTACTGTACCTAGTAAGCCTAGCAATGGTGCTACAGCAGCTACAAGCTTAATCATAGGAAGTCCAGATTGTATATCTGGCAACTCCTTGAGTATTGCTGTATCCATTTTAGATTCTATTGTTTCTATATTTTTGTTTTTATTTTTTTCAAATGCTGCTAAGATTCTTCCAAGTGGATTTGTCGTGTCAATTTGGGAACTATTCATCTGCTTATTCATTTTAGAGTTAGCACTTACTAATGTAATATACTTATAGATAGAATAAAGTATAGTTAATACACCAAGCATTAAAATTATATAACCGATTATTCCACCTTGATTTATTCTATCCATCAGAGTTGCTTTTTCTTTAAGCATATGAAACAACACTCCTTTAGTCGGATCAAGAAGAATCGGTGTGACCTTATTCGATGTGCTATAGTATTGAGGAACATATGAGACACCTTTTGGTTGTCGCATCATTTTTACAAATTGACCTATGGAGTCATCGTATCTAATATACTCATTTTTATCAAATGCACTAAAAAGACCAACCCTTGTAACTATTGAAGTGTTTTGCATGCCAAGTGTATCAACAACTTGTGCTTCATAAGTTGTTGTTTTTCCAGATTCTATAATTTCTTGAATATAAAGTTTCCATAATTTTCTTAAATTATCGATAGTTGGCATAGAGTGAGAAGTAGAAAATTCATCTAAAAACTTTTCTCTATTTTTTAGTTGTGTAGAAGTCATAGATACCTTCAAAAGAGATGATAAATCTCTAGCCTCTTGTTTTGATATGGCAAAAAGATTTTTTAAGGCACCAGTATTTTTTTCAAGCTCCTTATGCTGATTTTGAATAGTTACTTTTTGTGCTTTAAATATCTCCTTTAATTGTTTCGTTCTGTTTTTAGCTTTTTTTAGAGATAGCTTAATATCTCTTAATAGCTTTTTAGATTTTTTTAAATCTTTGAGAAAAACCTCTTCTCTTAATTTATTAATTTTCAATTGAGTTTGTGTATTTTTATTAACATCTAAGAGTAGCTTATCTAATTGTGATGCTTGTAAACTAAGTGCTATGAATACTATAAGTAAAAGTATTTTTTTCATTTACTTGCCTTTGCGGATAATATAGGGAGTGTTAAAAAGTCAGGTGCTATTTTTTTACGAGCCATCCTAATAGCTTTTGAGATATCTTGATTGTATTTTTTATCTAAAATAATCCATTTTTTGTTTTGGAAATCATATAATCCACTCTCTTGTAGATTGAGACTTTGATAATAAAAAGCAGCTCTTCCAATTCGTAAAAAATCAACACTACGAGTATCTTCATTGCTCAACTTATCTCTATAAACTTCTATGCTTCTAGCATATGAGTACTCTATTTTATAACTATCCATAATCATTCTATATTGTTCCGAGATAGAAATGTCCGAATTTGCTAAATATGTTTTTAAATTATTAATTCTTAAAAGACGCTCCTCATATAAAAAAGGTGTATCAATCTCAATAAATTTGTCTAATGTACTTAACATATCTAACATTAAAGGAATGATTCTTTTATGTGTTTGAGTTATCTCTTTTAATTGATTTTTTAGTTTTGGAATCTCATTATTTTGTGTCTGAATAAAAAGTTCAATCTGCTTGTTATAAGAGTTTTGTTCATCTAGTTCTTTACTTAATCGAGAGTATTCATCAAAGATTTTTTCTGATTCATTTGCATATTTATTCACTTTCTTTTGTGATGATATAGAATCTTTATTTGCATTATTTACATCACTTAGCATTTTATCAATGCTAGATGCTTCTAAACTATATATAGTCATAAATACTAATAGCACAATTTTTTTATACAACATCTTTATCCTTCTTGAAATTTTAGAGGGATTATAGTGTTGTATTATTACTGATTTATTATATTTTAGTTACGATATGAAGACTTACTGTTGAACAATCACTTTTGTAATATTCGTCATCTGATTTTCTTGAATTTCTAAAAAAACATTATCAATAGGTTTTACATTAGCATATCTTCCATAAATAAAACTTTGTTCTTCAACTATCACTTTATATGCTTTGTTAAGTTGTATAGCTCTCTTGTAGGATGGAAATAAAAGCAGTGAAACATCATTATGTAATTTCTCAATTATATTCTCATTGAGAATACCATTGATGCCAAAAAACTTCTCTTTGACCTCATTGTTACTTCTAAACTCGTTCCCTGAATGGTTGTTGTTTAAATAAAAACTATATTCATTCTTGCGACCAATATTTTTATAAACAACTTGATTTTCTTTAACTCCAGCTAAACTTTTTTGAGTCCAATGATTCCAGCCAAAATCATTTTTATTTTTATCAACTCCTTCAAATTTACGAGTAAATGCAAAGGTAGAATCTGTAGTAACCCCTAAATGAGAATGGCACCCCATACAGTTAATAGTCTCTTCATGAGTTTGAGGTCTTAAATTACCTTTTTTATCTTCTATAAAACCTTGATATATCCACCCAATATCATTATTTAGCCCATCCTCATAGTTTCCTCTAAAACTAGACAATACTGCCTTATCACTTCCAAGAGATATTCTCTCTTTAAACTCTGTTCTTGCAATTCTATTTAGTTCACTATAAGTTTTCCAATTCTTTTTTTTTGCATAACGCAGTTCTTTCATTCGTTTTGATATTTTAATGTTTTTATCGCTAAAACTCCAATCTATATATCTCACACTATGTAAAAACTCTGTATTTTCAGGAAATAGTCCTGAAGCTAAATCAAATTTTTTATTATTCAATACTTGTTTTGCCATTCCTATATATGACATTTTGTCATAAGTCGATATAGCAATGTAATTACTTCTATCAAACACTCCATTTTGATTAAAATCTACACCATATTTTAATTCAGAAATAGTTGAGTGTAAACTTATATTTTTTTGTTTGACTAAAGATTCTACTATTGCTAAATTTATTTTGTAAATTTCTAAATCAAAATTACCACTATCGTCTTGAGAAAAAACTTTGTCTAAACGGATTAAGACATCATCAGTAGAACCATTTGTTGGCCAAAATGTTCCTAACAATGGGTAATATCTAAATGCTCTCCATAGCGTATATTTACCTTTTTTATCTCTATCAAAACCATCATCATCAAAGTTATAATAACAGTCTGGTCTATAACCTCTCCAGTCTTTGGGTAGTTCTTGAGAAAGTTTTATATTTCCATTATCATCAAAATAATTTGATTTTCTTATATAATTTAAAATAGTTTTATCACTAATTTTATTGACTTCTTCACTTCTATCTTTAAAAAGATTTGTAAAAGGATTTTTCATCATTTCGATTGGAAAGTTATACTCTTTTTGTAGATTTGTATCATTATAATAGTTTGGTATTTTTCCTACTGTATGACAGCTGTAGCAAGGGTTGGATATAATTTTGGTTTCATTATCCTTAGTTTTTGTATAACACATAGAAGTGATATAAGCACCTCTTGTGTTTACAACATCTTCATAGCTTATATTGTTTTCTAATTCTAGATCTTTTATATAATTTTTTTTTACTTTTTGTGTATCATCAAGATTAGCACTGTGACCTGATATAAAAAACAAGATTAATAAAATCACTTTTTTATGCATAATTATTTAAAAAGGATAGAAGGAAAACCATCAATATAACCTATTTCAGCTCTAAGCTCTTCATCGGTTACATTCTCGATTAATGGTGTGTTTGGTTTACTTCCATCTGCCGCTTCAGGATTATCCTTAAATGGATGCTGTGTATTAATCATAAGAACAGCTTTAGAGCCTACAATCCCAGTATCTACACCTGTAACTTCAGCACCGATTGGCAGCGAAGCAATTCTAGTTATAGATTTATCTTTTGTATTATATGCCCAAGTCATATTATTAACATGATTAGTAGTGTCTTCAGATATAAGTAATATGTTATTACCAATATAAGTTATATTATCGGGGTTAGCTATTGTATTAGGAGAACATCTCCACTCATCTGAATACTTTTCACCTATACTTAATGGATCACCTACAACTATTGCGTTCATTTTAGTAGCACTGTAATTTTCATCTAATATGACTTTATATACAGCTCCACAAATATTTCTTTTTAACTTAATGTGATTAGCTGGTTCTAAGCCTGTATAGTTATCTTCCATACTCTCATCAATTGAGCTCATTGCAACATAAAGGACATTACTATCTTTGTCATAAGTTAAGCCCTCTTCTTTTCTAAACTCTGTAGAGGCACCTTTATAAGCTGCATATTTACGTGACTCTAAGAATGCCGCTGCTTTTTCTTGACCTAATACAAGTTTCAAACACTCAAATGTAGAGTCTTCATAAATAGAAGTATATCCGCTCTCACAGTTCCCATTTTTATTAGGCTTAGCTATAGAAAAAATATTTGTTAATTTCATTTTCGAATCAATCATAGATTTTACTTCGCTATCTTTCGCATGACCTAGTTCAACCCAAGAGAGATTAAAAGTACCACCATTATCAGCTGAAACTTGATTAACTTTAGCTGCATAAAGAGTACCTTCCCAATCACTATTAAATTTATTAATTTTACTATCAGATACAAATTTCCAAAAACTTTTTGCTGTACCATCATCAGACATGTAGATAGTTTTAGAATCAGGCATCATGACTGCTAGTTCAGGAGTATATTTACCTGTTACATAATGTTTGGCAGATTTTGTTGAGCCATCTTTCTGTGGCTGAACCTCTACTATATAACCATAATTATATGGTGAAAATATATTTCCATTATAAGCATTTTTTTTATTAATCCCTGTATCACCTAAGTATTTTCCCATTGCATTTACATAGGAACAAAATGGATTTACTTCTCCATCAATATCATTATCTGTTCCATCTAATGCACAATCAATATAGAAGGGAGATTCAATATCAGAAAAAATAGAGTTTAAAGAGTAATCCTCTTCACCACCGATATGAGAACCATACAATGTTTTAGTACTAGCACAAGTAACTATAGTCCCACCAAGAGCAGATAAGTCTACTACTTTAGTATTAACTGCGACCAAATCTTCGTTTTCTACTTTTACTTCTGTATTATAAAGTACACCAGGGTACTCTTCCATATGCGTAATTAAAAAAGTTTTTTCTCCAATGGTAATAAGAGAATTACCGTCTGGTTCGTTAGAAATATCTTGTGAGCCATCTACTTCTAAAATAGGCTTTGAGTTCTTATCTGTAATGAGACCTATAATTCCACTACCAATTTTATCACCCATCTTTGCAAGTATTTTATAAGTTAAAGGATACTCTTTCACAGAACCATCATTATATGTAAGAGTAAGTGCCTTTGAAATTCTCATCATTTTTTTTTCTGTATTATTTACAGATAGAGAAACAGGTGCAAATTTTACTGAATTTACTGTTAAGGTATTAGATGAAAGACTTGAAAAGTAATAAAGCATTGTTAAAAAAGTAAAAGTTATTGCAGCTATAATAGAAATTTTATACATATATTTCTCCATATTTATTCAATAGAATAGATTATATATGTTTATTATTACAGATTGTTTTGATTAAAGTTACATTTTGATTACATTTAACAAAGACGCACTAAAACATGATAAAATGATGAAAGAAAAACCAGCGAAAGATGCACCAGTCATGAAATGTGGTGCAGGAAAATGTGGAGGAGATATGTAATGAAAAGAACTATACAAGTAGAAAATGTGAAATGTGGTGGTTGTTCTTCAACACTTACAAGTAAACTCAAAGATGAGTTTGGAGAGATAGAAGTAAACCTTGAAGTAATGCCAAGAGAAATTACTCTTGATATAGCAGATGATAGAATAGATGCTCTACACACAGCACTTAAAGGTTTAGGTTACCCCGTTTCAGGTCAAAGTTTTGGTTTTATCGAAGATACCAGTATGAAAGCAAAAAGTTTTGTTTCTTGTGCTATAGGTAAGGTAGATAATTTTAAAGAGGGAAAATAACCCTCTTATGCAAATACAAAATCTTCACTTGGACGACTTGGAACTTTTTTATAAGTATGCCAAGGAAGAGCATTGGGATATTGAAGATCCTCATATTCGTGCACTTTTAAAAACACATCCAGAAGATTTTTTCATCTTTTATGAGGATTCAGAACTACTTGGTTTTGTTGTCGCTGTTAAAGAGAGTGACGAGCTTGGTTTTATTAGCTCCCTCTTAGTACTCAAAGAGTTTCGTTGTCTTGGTTATGGGAAAAAAATATTTACTTTTGCATGTGAGCATTTAGGAGAGCGACAGATTGCGCTTGACAGTGTTTTAGGTCAAGAGATGTTTTATGAAAAGTTCGGCTTTAAAAGCTACTTTGATGTAAATACTTACCAATTTCAAACAGGAAAATTCTCCATAAATAGTGACACCTACGATATTATCGACTTTGACAAAGAGCTTTGTCTCTCTAATCAAACAAGATTCTTCAAAGCACTTTTAATTGATACGAATGTTCAGTACAAGGCAATAGTAGAAGAAGGAATTATTAGCTCTTTTGCTTTTGCATTTGCTTATAAAGATGGATATAAAGTCACCATACATACACAAGATGTTAACCATGGTGCTGCTCTGTTTTTTGCCCTTTGTAAAGAGTGTATACACCATACTGCTATCTATATCCAAACAACAAAGACCGATTCACTCCTAGAAGCATTAGCTCAAGCACTAGAGATGAAAAGAGTTTCCTACACTACAAGAATGTACAATAAAATCTTATAATCTATCTTTTTATCTCTGCACGAGGAATAAACTCTAATACTGTTGCATCTATACAAAAACGTCGTCTTCCATCTGCTCGAGGAAATACATGCCCCAGATGAATACCGCTTGTTTTAGATACAAGTGCAGTTCTCTCCATTCCATAAGAACTATCTACTCTCTCAACAATCGCTCCATCCTTTGCCTTATAAAAACTAAGCCATCCTGTCCCTGAGTGAAATCTATCACGAGTATCAAAAAGAATCTCTCCACTGAGTTTATCTACAAAAACACCATCAGGAGTATCTTCAAATATCTTATACTGCTTACAACCAGGAGCATCTGTTCCCTCATGAAATGCCACTTGATAGGCTTGAGAGTCTTTTCCTAACTTAAAAGCCCCAAGTGTTTTATAGAAAAGTTTTTTATCCATATAGCCAACATGACCTATAACTTCTTTGCCATCTTCTATAAACAAAATTGTAGGTGTTGCATAAAGTTCTGTATTTATCTCAAAACCATCAAGAGAACTTGCGAGTACTATTCGCATTGGAAGTGTACCCTTATATGAACTCGATACATCTGCTTCAAATTTTTCACAATACGGACAGTATGATGGTGAAGTTATCACTATGATTTCTTTAGCACCAAGTGGTTCTATCTCTACAGTTTTTTTCTTCTGTGCTTTAAACTTCACTCCAGTTGCATGGTTTGGACAGTATCCGTACGGATTTTTAGCAAGATAATCTTGATGATACCCTTCTGCATTATAAAACTTCACTAAAGGTTTTATCTCTGTGACTATATTTTTATATCCTGCTGCGTTTAAAAGCTTTTGATACTCCTCTTTTGTAGAGTTTGCAATCTTTTTTTGCTCTTGTGTTGTATAAAAAATGGCAGATCTATAGTTGTTTCCTATGTCGTTACCTTGTCCATTAACTTGTGTCGGGTCATGAAGTTCCCAAAATGATTTTATGAGTGTTTGTGCTGACACTTTTGTACTATCATAAACAACTCTCACACCCTCTGTATAGTTGACAACTTTTGAGCCACTTCTGAGACTACGGTATTTTAATACCTCATCATATGTAGGGTTCTCATAGTTACCGCCAACATAACCAGACTCAGCACTTATAACACCTTCAAAGTTATCAAAGTGTTTCTCAACACCCCAGAAACACCCTGCTGCGAAAACTATAGTCTCTTTAGTAGAATCTTTTGCACAAAGTGTACTTCCCATAGCGAACATAAAAACAACAAAAGGAAGCAATATTAATCTTATAGTTCTGTTTTTCACAATTTCATCCTCTTACTTAACTCTTCTCTTATAACATCTGCCACACGAAAAGAGTTTGCATAGATAGTCCAAGTGTAGGGGACACTTCCTCCTGTTGGCATGAAGCTTGCATCTGTTACATAAAGGTTTTCTAAGTCATGTGCTTTACAGTTTTTGTCTAGTACTGAAGTTTTTGCATCATCTCCAAAGCGGCATCCACCTGCTACTAGATTTGGTGGTGGAGATGCTGAGATGCTGTAGTCTATCTCAACTGCTCCCATCTGCTCTAATACTTCCACAGCTTTTTTTGCAAGATGCTCTCCTACTTCTAAGTCTTGAGGGTGCGAGTTAAGGTTTATAACTCCTACCGGAATACCCCACTTATCTTTTGCTTCATCATCTACACTTACATTACAGTTGTCAGTGGGTAACCAGTCGTTAAAGACTTCAAAAGTTAAAACGCGAGAAGTAGTAAGTCTTTTTTCTATCTTCTTTGCAAGTTTATCCCCCCAAAGAAGATTGCCATTTTCATCATACATTTCACGATTTACACGGCTTATGAGGTTTTGGTGTTGAAATAGAAAGTCGATAGTCCCACCCTTGTAGATGCAACAGCCATCATTGTAGTCATACCAATCCTGTAAACTTCGGTTAAAGAAAAGTCCTGGTTGCATCAGGGCAGTTTGCTGCTCTTTAGTAAGCTTCTCGAAGATAAACCTTCCACTTCCACTTCCTCCTGCTGAGAAAACAAGATTTTTTCCTAACTCTCCACTTGAGTTTGCCATGCCATTTGGGAACTCTCTATTTTTCGAGTTGAGCAGTAAACGCGAAGTCTCTATAGCCTGAGCTGCAAGAACAAATATCTTCGCATTTATCACATGTTTCACTCCATGTTTTGTGTAGTAGTATGCTTTAGTAATCTTGCCATTTTTTGAGTCTAGCTTATAGACAAAAGCATCTGTTATAACTTTTGCATCACACTTTTGCAATAGTGCTGCTCTCGCACTCCCTTTGGCTCCACTAGCACAACCATAACTCCCACAAAAGTTAGAGTAGTAGCAGCCATCTCTACCGAGTGCATTTTGACTTAAAACGGCTCGTGGGGTTGGGATGGCAGTAAACTTTAACTCTTTACAAGCAGTGTCAAACCATGAAGTTACTTCGTTTGTTTCAAGCATAGGGTATGGAAGGTCTGGATTTGAACGCGGTTCAAGGTACTTATGAGGAACTATCTTTCCGCTCACTCCTACCACTTTTTCTACCTTGTCATAATAGGGTTCTAGTTCGTCGTAGCTTATACACCAGTCTACAACATTGGCACCTTTTACTTCACCATAGCTACTGCGAAGTTTAAAGTCTTTTGGCTTCATACGATGGAAATAACCACTCATAAGGTTAGAACTTCCCCCGACCATAGAGCCATTCCAGAAATTCCATCCTGATTTTTCTCCATCGTATCGAGTAAATTTACCAGATTGAGAGTACTCATTTATTATGTGTTTTTGCTCAGACAGAGGAGGAGTAAACATATCACGACGAGATACAGCTAACTCATCTTTGTTAAAACTAGACTCATCATAAAGCTCGCCTTTTTCAAGCACTATAACATTAAATCCTGCATTTGAAAGCTCATATGCTATGGGGGAGCCACCTGCTCCACTTCCTATAATACAGACATCATACATCATAAAAACACCTTCTTTGGTCTTGGTTCACCACCACTAAATGCAAGCCAGTTCCAGCCTGCTTTATCGTTATTTCCACCATAGATAGGATCTCCAAAACATGCCTCAAAAGTGTAACGAAGTACAGTATCGAGCCAAGATTCACCCCATCTCTCTTTAGCAAAACCTTCTAAAACCTTTTGACGTTCATCAGATAAAAGTTTTGTGTACTGTTTTTTGTACATATCTACTGCATACTCATTGAGCCATTTTACACCTTTTTTGAGGTACTCTTTGTCTTCTCTTGTTATGCGAGAGTGTTTAAGAACTATACCTATATAGTCAGATGTGTTTATACCGAGTTCTTTTGCTTTGGGGAAAAGGTCGTTTTGGAGGTCTTTTATAGTGTCGCGTGAAGTTGTGACACCAAAAACACTACATCCATTCATAACTATTACAGCGGAGGAGAGAAAACCAGCTTGTAAAAAAGCTCTTCGTTGAAACTGCTGCATCACTCTAGTAGTCCACTAAAAAAAGATTTTTTCTGTTTTGGTGCATAAGCAGTTGTTCGCTCATCAACAAAATCAGGGTCACCTTTTTCGAACTCTCTTTGAGAAACTCTTTTTATATGTTTTTTTGGTTTGTCTTCTTTAACAAATCCATTACTTTTTGAGCCAGTGGCTCCATGAGGAATACACATAATAGACTCCTTTTTATCTTTTAACTATTATACTCTAAAAGTGTGCACTCCTTGAGTGTAGTTAGTTGATAATGGACTCTTCAAAGTAATGATTTACATTCATATATGTTTTACCTGTATGGTCTTTAAAAATTAAGTTTGATTTACTCAGTTCCTTTATATCTTTTAAGCCCATAATAGCAAGTAGGTTTCTGATTCCATAAATAAGTTGTTCATGATATGAAGCAACATTTTGTGCCTTTTTTTCTGTCAAGAATGAAGCACGTTTAGACTTGTCTTGTGTAGCTAGACCAACTGGACAGCTTCTACCATTTGCACCTGAGCATTCACGTGCTCGTATACAACCAGCACTCATCATAAATGCACGAGCAATTCCTACATAATCAGCCCCAATCCCAAAAAGCATAATGGCATCATCAGGAGTAAGAACTTTCTCACTCGCTATAATTTTGACCTTATCACGAACACCAGCATTTATTAATGTTGTATCGGCGATATAAAGAGCTTTAGAGATAGTCATACCCACCGTCATCATCATCTCTAATGGTGCAGCACCACTTCCTCCATCTCCACCGTCAATGGTCACAAAGTCAGGATATGCACTACTCCCTGCACTAATACGCTCTTTTATAAGGTCTGCATACTCACTAAAACCCTCTTTTGATGATATAACTATCTTTACACCTACTGGTTTATCTGAAAGTTTTTTTAGTTTTCCCATAAAGTCAAAAAGTTCTTCCAAGTTATGGGCAAAAGGAAACTGGTTTGGTGAAAACAAATCTTTATGTGCCTCTACACCACGGTAGTAAGCGATAGCCTCACTCACCTTACTTCCAAGAAGTTTACCACCTGTTTGTTTGGCTCCTTGTGCCATCTTAATTTCTGTCATTTTAGCAAATCGCATCGTCTTTTGGTATCTATCTTCATCAAAAGCTCCATCACTATCACGAACACCATAGAGTCCACTTCCCATTTGAAAAATAATATCTGGCAAATCACTCGGTACCTCTTGGGGAAAGTTCTCAAGTGGTGCTTTCCAGTTGATGCGGTAACATACTAAACTTGAACAGTCAAAAAGGTAACTATCAGCATCATTTGCATCTATAATCATATGTCTATAAATAGCTTCTGCACCTGCTTGATGGAAGAAGAATTTCATTAGCTTATAGATACCTTTTGCAAAAAATGTGCCCTCATAAATATCAAGGTATTTATGATTCTCTTTTTGGTATTTATGCGTATATAAAAAGTTAGAAGTCAAGCTTCCTTCTCCTGTATTTATTGGAAATTGACCAAGATAAGCACCTTTAGAAAAAGCACGTGTTCCCTCAGGAGAGATGGCACCATCACTCATCGCTGACCTACCAAAAACCGAACTTGTTGTAAAAGGCTTCTTAATATCTGTACCAAAAGTTACACTAAAAGTTTTACTCACATCTTGTGTATTTAACACACAGTTTGTATTTTTAATACTGAGTCTTGCACTCTTTTGTGGTTGTGCTGGAGAAAACGAAGCATAGGGGGATTTTCGCTCTGCAGAGTTGAGTACCCACTTTACTTTATCGAAAGACTCATAAAACTTCTCATCGCCAAAATACTGACGCATAGGATCACGAAGTGCATAAAAGAAGTAACGCAGGCGTCCTATAAGAGGGTAGTTTATAAGTAGTTGGTTTTCACGTTGAATGTATCTGTCATAAATAAAAAGTACAATAGATATGATTACAAAAAGCACAAAAAATGCTTTAAATAAAAATACTATTATAGGAAAATCATAGATATGTAAACGCGAAGCATAGTCCGCAAATGATTCCATTTGCATCCTAGTTTTTCTCTCCAAATATTAGTCTATCAAAAGAGAATTTTCCAGCACCACTTCCAACGAGGACAAAAAGCATGAGAGTATAGTAGAGCACTAACTCATAACCATTTTGAAGTTGGATAAGTGTTCCACTTACTTGTGTGCCATTTACATAAGCATTTGTGAAAGATACTGCTTCATTTATAAAAGCAAAACCATTTTCTCCATGAACCGTAGCAATAGCCACAAACATAATCACGATTAATGGAATGGAGATAAATCGAGTTAAAAGTCCAAGTGTAAGTAGAACTACACCTGCCATCTCTGTACCGGCAGCCATGTAAGCATTGAGTGTTGGGAACGGTATGCCCATATATTCAAACCATTGTGCAACGGAGCCTATATCATTCCACTTCATCATTGCTGGTGCAAAAAAAGTATATGCCAAAATCAGTCTTAAACCTAGTAATCCTATTGACTTTGAATACTCACTTAAACGTGTAAACTCTTTATACATATCTTTGATACACATAATAAACTCCTTAATTTTATAGGAGTATTGTACCCCTTCTCTGTGTAGTGAGAGTGTAGTAATTTAGAATGGCACTTGGTGTGATTTATGTTATACTTAAAATACTCACAAGGGAGATATAAATGCTACAACAATTTATTTTATTATTGCTATTGAGCATAAATTTGCTTTATTCTAGTGAAGTAGAACTTGAAGTACTAGGTTCTGGTGGACCAGAGATTGATGGACGAGCGAGTACATCTTACCTTATTCGGATAGATAACAAAGCACGCCTAATTGTGGATATGGGGAGTGGTTCTATGTTGCGTTATGAGCAGAGTGGAGCGAAGATAGAAGACCTCGAAGCAGTAGTGCTCACACACCTCCATATTGACCATA
>Ga0256840_1001908_pt1 | contig 18891 bp, 15 predicted proteins | sample 355202metaG_FD_185969 | JGI IMG/M metagenome (GOLD analysis project Ga0256840, IMG submission 185969) | Hydrothermal vent microbial communities from Mid Atlantic Ridge, Atlantic Ocean - 355-202 | ecosystem: Environmental > Aquatic > Marine > Hydrothermal vents | place: Atlantic Ocean: Mid...
CAGGTAACACTTTGTATATTTCAGGGCAAATACCTATAAACCCTGAAACAGGTAAAATTATAGAGGGCGGAATTACGGAACAAACTGAACAAGTTATGAAAAACATTGGTGCAATATTAAAAGAAGCCGGTTTTTCGTATGCAGATGTTGTTAAATCAACTTGTTTATTATCCGATATGAGTAATTTTTCAGCTATGAACGAAGTTTACGGAAAATATTACCACGAAAATCCACCTGCAAGAGCAGCTTTTGCAGTTAAAGAACTACCAATGAGTGTATTGATTGAGATTGAAACCATAGCTGTAAAATAGTAAATCTAATTTTTAAACTTTGTCAAAGAAAATACTTTGACAAAGTTTAAGTATTTTCGAAAAAAAATATTTAGAATAATTCTAAATAAGTGTTGTGCAAATAAATATTTTTTGTAATTTTGGACTATATTTTAACCCTAAACTATTTGTCATTGAAAAAACAGCCTCAAAATTAATTAATTTGAATATGATTTGCACAGATACAAAAGAAACTGTAAAACAGATATTTACTGAATATCTTGAAAAAATGGGACACCGTAAAACGCCTGAACGCTTTGCTATTTTAGATGAAATCTATACACGCGACGGGCATTTTGATATTGAAAGTTTGTATCTGTTTATGAAAAATAAAAATTACCGGGTTAGTCGGGCAACATTATACAATACTATTGAGCTCTTATTAGATTGTAATTTAGTGATTAAGCATCAGTTTGGTAAAAATATTGCTCAATTTGAAAAAGCTCATGAATGTCGCCAGCACGACCATCTAATTTGTACGGAATGTGGTAAAGTAATCGAGTTTTGCGACCCGCGTATTCACGAAATACAAACTACGGCATCTGAACTTATGAAATTCAGGGTAGATTATCATTCCTTGTATTTTTATGGATTATGTGAAGATTGTCAAGTTGAAGAAAAAAAATAAACGCTATAATTTTGTAAATAGAGTTGATAAAATTATTTCCAATCAACCAGCATGCCATTGCCCAAAGTCTTTAATTCTTCGGGGATATTTTCTAAAATTTTGTCTTTAATGGCATTTACCATTTTTTCTTTTAAGAAAGTATCCTTTACCACGATACTTATTTCTCTTTTAGGAATGGGTACATTAAATTCACGTACCAATTCTTTTTTTCGTTCTTCCATATCCAAAAGGCTAAGCCACGGAAGCAATGTATAACCGTATTGTTGTTCTACCAGTTTACTTAATGACTCTAATGAGCCGCTGCGGTAATTTAAAGCCAAGGATTGCGTCTTAATTTGGTCGGCACCGCACAAATTAATGGCATGACTACTAAAACAGTGTCCTTCGTTTAAAAGCCACATATCGTCAATGCTTAAATCCGAAGCATTAATTTTGTCCTTTTTAAAAAATCGGTGCTCTTTTGAGCTAAAAACTATAAAAGGTTCATAGTATAAAGGTATTTCACGAATACCCGGCTCATTTAAAGGAGTTGCAATAATACCGATATCTAAATCGTTGTTAATTAATGCTTCAACAATTTGATCTGTAAGTAATTCTTCAATTTGTATGTGTAAACCCGGGTATTCTTTGATGGTTTGGGTAATGAATAAAGGAACTAAGTAAGGGGCAATAGTAGGTATTATTCCAATATTCAAATCTCCTTGAATATTCCCTCTGATTTCTTGAATCATTTCCGGAATTTTATTAGCCGATTCCAAAACAACCATTGCTTGTTTAATAATTTTTTCTCCAACTACGGTAGGTTCAATAGGCTGTTTACTACGGTCAAAGATTTTTATATCCAATTCGTCTTCAAGTTTTTGAATTTGCATGCTTAAAGTCGGTTGTGTAATAAAACATTTTTCAGCAGCAGTAACAAAATGCCTGTATTTATTCAGTGCTACAATGTATTCAAGTTGAACAAGAGTCATAAAGATTATTTTTTTAATTAATTAGTAAGTGTCTATAAAGTCGGAGTACGACTAAAATTGCTAATTCCATAAAAGTTAAGTTACTTACAAACAGTAAATTAACAAAGTCGCACTGCACCTGTTTTATGAAAATACATGTTTTATGAACAGACACTAATTAGAACAATTTCAATTGTATGTTATGGCAACAATATAGTTAAAGAGTTTTATTTGAGATGCAAATATAAAAAAAATCTATGATAATATAAAAATTATTGATTTGACTGATGTTGTTTTTTACCCTACCTTTGTATCGAATTTAATAATAACCCTAAAATTAAAAGATATGGAAGAGAAAAAAGGAATGCCATTATTAGGAGATAAATTTCCTGAGTTAACCGTTCAAACAACACACGGTATTAAAAATTTACCCGGTGATTATAAAGGAAAATGGTTTGTATTATTCAGTCATCCGGCAGATTTCACTCCGGTATGTACAACAGAGTTTGTTGCTTTTCAAAAGCGCTACGATAGATTTAAAGCACTTAATACCGAATTAATCGGTTTAAGCGTTGATCAAGTTTTTGCACACATTAAATGGGAAGAGTGGATTGAAGAAAATGTAGGTGTAAAAATTGAATTCCCGATTATTGCAGATACCGGTAAAGTTGCTGCCGAATTAGGCCTTATTCATCCGGGCAAAGGGACCAATACAGTTCGCGCGGTATTCATCGTAGATGCTGATGCAAATATTCGTATAATATTCTATTATCCGCAAGAATTGGGTAGGAATATGGATGAGATTTTACGCGCTGTTGAAGCAATGCAACTTTCGGATAAAAATAAAGTTGCCATACCGGCAAATTGGCCAAACAACGAAATGGTTGGTAATCATGTAATTATTCCACCGGCAACCGATTCAGCAACCGCAAAACAAAGGTTAGAAGATGCTAAAGCAGGTAAACATGAGTGTTACGATTGGTGGTTGTGCCATAAAGAATTAAAATAATCAAAATGTTTGATTTTTAAAAATTGGAGTATTGGTTTATTATGTATTTGCAACTATGGTTGCATAAAAAAAGCCGCTTTGTAAAAGAGCGGCTTTTTGAATTGATCTACGAAACAAAGCTCAGAAATTGAGTTTGTATTTTTGATAATTTTCAATTCAATAATCTACGTTTTAAGTTTTTTTTAAGAAAAAGCCGGTTTAAAATCATTAACTTCTTTTTCGTATTTATCGGTTTCAAATTGTGTTAGTACCGTGTTTGCATTACCTACATCTAAGCCTATTGCTGTAGATTTATCACCCCCTGCAAGCATAATTGAATTTAGGCTATAACCTTCGCTTGTAAGTGTTAAAGGATTTTTAACCACTTCAACATTAGCAATATCATGAAACTCATTATGGAAAGCATCTACCAGTTCACTAAACATGGCACCGCCACCGGTTAAGAAAATTTTATCGGCTTTTTCAAAATCCGAATCACTAAACGATCTTCGTAAAACAGGTGAAATAACATGTTCATAATATCTTTCAAGTACATGTTTACGTAATTCTACAATATTCACTCTTTTCCTATCCAGAATAATATGATCGTTACGGAAAGACATATCTAACTGCTTTTCGGTTTTTAAACCCAGATAATATTTATTAGAAAGCTGACGCATAAACATATCTACGGCATATTGCATACCCGTAATGCTAGTAGCTGTACGATGAACAATTCCTGTTTCGGTACTTAATACAGCCTCACAAGTCCCGTAACCTAAACTTACCACAAAAAAGTTTCCGTCTGCATTTTCATCCCCTACACGCAAGGCAATAATATTCCCTATCATTTCCGGTAATATTTCCACTTTTTGAATATGGGGTTTAATTTTAGCACGTTTTTTATTGCTGAATGTTCCCTGATAGTATTCTATGGCATCAATGCTTTGAATAATTTCTTCGGCTTTCTTTTTATAAATATGATAAGTTGAAAACGGAAAGCCGGTGGTTAAAGCAAGCGGACGATTATTTGTATTATTTGCCAATAAAATACCTGCTTTTACAAAAAGCAGATAATCCAATTCATCAGGAGCACTGTTAATGGCTTTATTTGGCGACATACCTTCCGATAAAGCTAAATCACCCAAAATATAAGCCTGTTCATTTTCATATAATTGAAGTCCTCCCAATAAATCTTTTGATACAAAATTTAAATCGGTTGCAGTAGCTTCAAATAAGCTCGGAAAACTATAACTTTTCTTTTTCATTATTTTCGTAGATTATTGTTTTTTACATAATTATTTACATTTTGTAACTTTCAAATACTATACCAAAATATTTAGAATAATTTCACTCTAAAATAAACACTCTGTATATTTCTGTTATTCAATATTTTATATTTACAAAAATCAGTATGATAAAATCTTAATAAATATATCCAGAATTTGGATTGCTAGAATATTACTATATTCGCTTTTCAATGAGATTTTTATTTATTACTCAAAGAGAAGTATCAGTTCGGCTGCTTTACTTTAACCCAAATTAAGCAGTTATGCATAAAAAGACGAGCCAAGATATTGAGTTTGAAAAGTTTAGAAAAAAAGTGAGAATATCCTTTGGTATTAGTGTTTTTTTTGTAAACTTTTTGACTCAATAGATTGATGCCTATTGAAATAAATAATCGCTTAATTTAGATTTAATAATACATTCTTTTATTTTTAATTATAAATTTTGTTACAAATGATATACGTAGATTTATCACATACATTTAAAGATGAAATGCCCGTTTTCCCGGGTGATAGCATTTCGGAATTAAAACAAGTAGCTTTTTTTGATAAAAACGGCTATAATTCTTTCTATATCCAAAGTGGAATGCATGTAGGTACACATATAGATGCTCCTTTTCATATGATGCCTACCGGCAAAAAACTTTCCGAAATTAAACCCGAACACTTTTTTGGTCCTGCTAAGGTAATCGATGTTAAAAATCGAAAAAAAATTGATATTGATGTGTTAAAAGATGTACAAATAAAAAAAGGCAGCATTCTTTTACTACATACCGGACAAGATAAATATTACCGTACCGATAATTATTATAAAAACTTTCCGGTTATTACGCCGGCTTTTGCAGAGGCACTTATTGAGAATGATATTAAAATAATAGGTTTTGATAGTCCCAGCCCGGATGATTATCCATATAATGTACATAAATTATTCTTTGCCAATGATGTACTTATTATTGAAAACCTCACCGGTTTAGAACGATTATTAAATATTGATGAATTTGAAATAATTGCTGTTCCCGGAAAATTTCAATCGGCAGGGGCACCGGTGCGTGTAATAGCAAGATATTAAAAGCATAACTTACATATATTTAAGCTAAATTGAGGTTTATACACAAAAAGAAGTGCCAAGATACTGATATTGAAAAGTTTATAGAAACAGTTAAACGCTATATTATATCCAATTATTTCCGGTAAGGCATCTTTTTCATTGCGGATTTATAGATATAATTTAATTATTTTAATAAATTTTCTTGAAAAACAATGATTTATAAAAATATTATACTATCTTTGCATCATAATTAATACAATTTTTAATATTATCATGAAAGAAGGAACAGTAAAATTTTTTAATGACACCAAAGGATTCGGTTTCATTAAAGACTCAGAATCAGACAATGAGTACTTTGTACACGTAACAGGTTTAATCGATGAAATCAGAGAGGACGACCAAGTTACTTTTGAACTTACCGAAGGTAGAAAAGGATTAAATGCAGTAAATGTTAAACTCGCATAGTTTATATATTTGATCTGAAAATTTAATCGAAAGCCTTGCATTTATGCAAGGCTTTTTTGTTGCTTATATTTTTGGTATTTTGACAAATTAATAGTTTAAAGTTTAACAGTTTAGAGTTTAATAGTCCGTAGGTTGTCGAAAAAGTTATTTTATGCGTAATTTTCAGTAGAACGATATAAATAGCAAAACGTCCAAATCGTGATACATTACAATTTGAACGTTTTAAATTAAGCTCTAATAAAATACCTTAAATAAATCTCTAATTATTGTCGATACTTTTATTTTCGGTATCCGCTTTCTTGTTTTTTTTCTTTTCTTTTGCTTTTTCGATTACAATATTAATTTTATCTTCTTTTTTGTCAAATTTCACATGAATAGTATCACCTTCCGAAATTGATGCCTCAATTATAACTTCTGCCATTTCATCTTCAAGATATTTTTGAATGGCTCGTTTAAGTGGTCGGGCACCAAATTTACTATCATATCCTTTTTCCGCAATAAAATTTTTGGCTTCTTTAGATATTATTAGTTTATATCCTAAATCTTCCACACGATGATATAAACCATCAAGTTCTATATCTATAATTTTGTGAATGTCTTCGAGTGATAATGAATTAAACAGAATAACATCATCAATTCTATTTAAAAACTCCGGAGCAAAAGCCTTTTTTAATGCTTTTTGAATAATACCCTTATTGCGGTCTTCATTAAACTCCGTATTACCAAAACCTACTCCGCGACCAAAATCTTGAATCTGGCGCGAACCAATATTTGAGGTCATCAAAATTATTGTATTCTTAAAATCGACTCTTCTTCCCAAGCTATCAGTTAATTGTCCTTCATCTAAAACATGCAGTAACAAATGAAAAACATCAGGGTGCGCTTTCTCAATTTCATCTAACAAAACAACCGAATAAGGTTTACGGCGTACTTTTTCAGTTAATTGTCCACCTTCTTCATAACCAACATATCCGGGAGGAGCTCCAACCAAACGCGATACGGAAAATTTCTCCATATACTCACTCATATCAATACGTACCAAAGCATCTTCGGTATCAAATAAGTATTTTGCCAAAATTTTAGCTAATTGAGTTTTACCAACACCTGTGGGTCCTAAAAAGATAAAAGAACCGATTGGGCGCTTGGGGTCTTTTAATCCTGCACGGTTTCGTTGAATGGCTTTTACCACTTTTCCAACCGCATCGTCTTGCCCAATAACTTTTGTCTGTAATTCTTCTTTCATTTTCATCAAGCGTACACCCTCGGTTTGTGCTATTCTTTGAACAGGCACACCGGTCATCATAGCAACCACTTCTTCCACATTGTGCACATCAACCGTTTCTCTATTGCTTGATAAATCTTCTTCCCACTTGCGCTTTTCTTCGTCCAGTTTTTTCATCAACTCATGTTCCTTATCGCGATGCGAAGCAGCAAGTTCAAACTGCTGATTTTTAACAGCTTCCAACTTTAATTTATTAACCTCTTCTATTTCTTTTTCAATCTTTTCTATCACCTCCGGGATTTTTATTTTTGAAATATGCACCCGGGAGCCTGATTCGTCTAGTGCATCAATTGCTTTATCTGGAAGATGTCTGTCGCTAATGTATCTTTCAGTTAATTTTACACAACTTTCAATTGCAGCATCAGTATAAATAACATTATGATGATCTTCATATCTGTCTTTAATATTATTTAAAATTTCAACCGTTTCTTCTACGGTGGTAGGATCAACCATAATTTTCTGAAACCTGCGTTCCAAAGCACCGTCTTTTTCAATATATTGACGATATTCATCTAAAGTAGTGGCACCGATACATTGAATTTCGCCACGCGCCAATGCAGGTTTTAGCATATTTGATGCATCTAATGAACCACTGGCACCACCTGCACCCACAATGGTATGAATTTCATCTATAAATAAAATTACATCGTTGGTTTTTGCCAACTCGTTCAAAATAGACTTCATTCGTTCTTCAAACTGACCGCGATATTTTGTTCCGGCAACCACCGAAGCAACATCTAAAGTAACAATACGTTTACCAAATAAAACCCGCGAAACTTGTTTTTTGATAATACGAATAGCCAAACCTTCGGCAATAGCCGATTTACCAACCCCCGGTTCACCAATTAGTACCGGATTATTTTTCTTTCTCCTGCTGAGGATTTGAACTAAACGTTCAATTTCCAAATCACGTCCAACAATCGGGTCTAATTGATTTTGCTCGGCAGCTTTGGTTAAATCTACACCAAAATTATCCAATACCGGTGTTTCGGATTGCGATTTTGCTTTACCTGAAAAACCTTGCTGTCCAGGATTATCCTTATCTTCACGCAAATCATCATCCTCATTAGGTATTTCCGAACGAAAAGTATGTACCAATTTATTTCTTAAACGCTCATAATCAACATCGTACTTAGCCAAAACTTGCGTAACCGCACTACTGCTGTCTTTCAGTATAGCTAAAACAAGATGCTCAATATCAGGAACTTGACTTTTTGTTGAAATGGCTTCAAGCTCAGTCATTTTTAAAGCACGCTCAGCATTCTTTAACAAGCCGGTACTTTGTTCACTGTTTAAAATAGTTTCAGGTACATCTGCCCTAACTCTATCTTCAATTTCCTGTTTCACCTGCATTAAATTGATTCCTAAATCTTCCAAATCAGTTAAAACAGGAGCTGTTCCTTCGCGTAGAATACCGAGAAATAAATGTTCAGTACCAATATATTTATTACCCAAACGCACAGCTTCTTCTTTACTGTACGAGAGTATTTTCTTTATTTTATCTGTAAATCGTGGATTCATATATTAAAAATTATAAGCTACAAAAATATGAATTTTTTAAGTTAAATAAAAGTTTATTCGCATCAGCAAATAAAAAAGAGTTTTATATCTGAAATAGTAATTCAAATTTGAAATTATCAAACTTCTTACCATTTAATGGGAGTTTTGCCATTTTTTACTAAAAACTCATTGGTTTTACTAAAATGTTTATTTCCAAAAAAACCGCGATGTGCCGCAAAAGGCGAAGGATGAGCCGATTGCAAAACATAATGTTTGTTTTTATCTATAACAGCACCTTTTTTTTGCGCATAAGCGCCCCATAATAAAAATACAATTCCTGACTTTTTGTCAGATATCTGTTTGATTACCGCATCTGTAAAAGTTTCCCAACCTTTATTTTGGTGCGAACCGGCATGATTGGCGCGTACGGTTAGGGTGGCATTTAAAAGCAAAATACCTTGTTTTGCCCATCTTTCTAAATTACCGCTCTCAGGTATCGAATTACCTATGTCGCTTTGAATTTCTTTAAAGATATTTACTAATGATGGAGGTTTACGAATTCCTGTATTTACCGAAAAACACAATCCATTTGCTTGTCCTTCGCCATGATAAGGGTCCTGACCAAGTATTACAACTTTTAAATCATCAAAACTACAGTGGTCAAAAGCATTAAAAATTAATTTTCCGGGAGGATATACCTTATATTTATTATATTCAGATTTAACAAAATTAACCAATTGATGAAAATAGGGTTTTTCAAATTCATCTTTCAATATTTTTTTCCACGATTCTGCAATTTTTACTTCCATGTTTATTAAATTAAGGTGTCAGCAAACAGAGATAGTTTAGAGTTTAATAATTTAACATAGCCATTAAACCATCCGCCGGTAGTCGGACAAGTTTTAACAATTTATCGTTTAAATCAATAAATATTTTGCAAGAGCAACCGGTAATCGGCAAGCATTTATCAATGAGCGACTTAATCTAAATACAAAGTTAAGTATATTATCAATAGTGGCACAACAATGTTTTTAACAGCTAATTGTTAATAAACTAATTTAAAAAATATTCGATTTTAGGGATTATTTAGTTAATTTAGCGCTTCGTTTAAAAAAAGTGTTTTTATTGCCTTAAATCGCCTTATTTTAAATAATGATGAAAATCAGGCTGTTTAAACAAAGTAGTAAAACACTAATATTTATCTGACAAACAGATATATACAATAAGTTAAATTAATAAATTAAACTAATGTCTGAAAATTACGACAGAATTAAGATTGTTGATATTGAAGAAGAAATGAAATCATCCTACATTGATTATTCAATGTCGGTAATTGTTTCAAGAGCATTGCCTGATGTACGCGATGGACTTAAACCGGTACACAGAAGGGTATTATTTGGTATGAGAGAGTTGGGTATCACAGCTTCTAAACCTTATAAGAAATCAGCAAGGATAGTGGGAGAGGTTCTGGGTAAATACCACCCGCACGGCGATAGTTCGGTATATTTTGCTATGGTACGTATGGCACAAGAGTGGTCTTTACGCTATCCACTGGTTGACGGACAAGGAAACTTTGGTTCTATTGATGGTGATAGTCCGGCAGCAATGCGTTATACAGAGGCACGGCTAAATAAAATCGCCGAAGAAACATTGGCTGATTTGGATAAAAATACCGTTGATTTTCAACTTAATTTTGATGATACGCTGGAAGAACCTACGGTTTTACCTACGAGAATACCAAACTTATTGGTAAATGGGGCATCGGGTATTGCTGTTGGTATGGCAACAAATATACCTCCACACAATTTAGGCGAAGTAATTGATGCGACTATTGCTACTATTGATAATCCGGAAATTACCATCGATGAAATTATGGTACATTTAAAAGCGCCTGATTTTCCAACAGGTGGTATCATATACGGCTATCAGGGTGTTAAAGATGCCTATGCAACAGGAAAAGGCAGAGTAGTGGTACGGGCAAGGGCAGAGATAGAGACTACAGATTCAGGAAGAGAAAAAATTGTGATTACAGAAATACCTTATCAGGTAAATAAAGCAGAGCTTATACAGAAAGTTGCCGATATGGTAAATGATAAAAAGCTTGATGGTATTTCTAATGCAAATGATGAATCGGACCGTACGGGTATGCGTATTGTTTTTGATATAAAACGCGATGCAATGGCAAGCATTGTATTGAATAAATTATTCAAATACACCGCTTTACAGTCAAGTTTTAGTATTAACACCATTGCTTTGGTAAAAGGCAGACCCCGCTTGCTGAATGTTAAAGAATTACTTGAACTTTTTATTGAACACCGTCACGATGTAGTTCAACGAAGAACTCAATATGAATTAGATCAAGCGGAGAAAAAAGCACATGTTCTTGAAGGTTTAATTATTGCTATTGATAATTTGGATGAAGTTATTAAGCTTATTCGTGCTTCAAAAACTCCCGAAGATGCCCGAAACGGCTTAATGGAAAATTTTGATTTGTCTGAAATTCAAGCTCGTGCTATTTTAGATATGCGTTTGCAAAAATTAACCGGATTAGAGCGAGATAAATTAAAATCGGACTATGAAGATTTGATGAAACTGATTACTCATTTAAAAGAGATACTTTCAGACAAATCTTTAAGAATGCAAATTGTTAAAGATGAATTGATAGAAGTAAAAGAAAAATACAATGATGAGCGCCGTACCGAAATTCAGTATTCTTCCGAAGAATTTAATCCTGAAGATTTTTATGCTAACGAAGATGTGGTAATTACTATTTCTAAATTAGGTTACATAAAACGTACGGCATTAACTGAATTTAAAACACAGCACCGGGGCGGAACAGGTGCAAAAGGCAGTACAACCCGCGATGCAGATTATTTGGAACATCTTTACGTTGCTTCCATGCACAATACGATGTTGTTTTTTACCGAAAAAGGTAAGTGTTTTTGGTTAAAAGTATATGAAATTCCGGAAGGTAGTAAAACCTCGAAAGGAAGAGCTATTCAAAACATGCTCAATATTGCACCGGATGATAGAGTTAAAGCATATGTAAATGTAGAAACCATTACGAACGACGAGTACGTTGACAGCCACAATATTATTTTGTGTACCGAAAGAGGTATTGTAAAGAAAACCAGCTTACGTGATTATTCAAGACCACGTCAAAACGGTATTAATGCCATTGGTATCCGTGAAGGAGATAACTTGCTGCAAGCCCGTTTAACAGACGGTAATAACGAAGTTATTATTGCTGCACGTTCAGGTAAAGCCATTCGATTCAATGAAAGTACTGTTCGTACTATGGGGCGTACAGCCACCGGTGTTAAAGGCATAAATATTGCAGCAGACGATAGAGTAATTGGAATGATTTGTATTAGCGATCAAGAAGAAACCGTATTGGTAGTATCCGAAAAAGGTTATGGAAAACGTTCTAAATTAGAAGATTATAGAATTACCAACAGGGGAGGTAAAGGAGTTAAAACATTGAATGTTACGGAAAAAACCGGTAAATTAATATCGATTAAAAATGTTAAAGATACCGACCATTTAATGATTATAAATCGTTCCGGTTTGACAATTAGGGTTGCTGTTTCAACTATTCGTGTTTCAGGACGTGCAACGCAGGGTGTTAAACTGATAAATATTAAGGGCAAAGATTCAATTGCAGCAGTAGCCAAAGTAGCAATAAGCGATGATACCAACGGCGATGAAACAGTAAATACAGAAGATTTGCCTGAAAATGAAAATTAGGAGCTATATTTTAGAAAATTAGCTTAACTGCAAATTAAAGGAATAAGCCTGTTGTAAAAAATATTGGGAAAATTTAAAAAAAGTTTACTTTTGCAAATATTTCAAAAACTAAATATTAAAAAATGAAAAAAATAGTTTTATTAATGATTGGAGTAGTTTTGAGCTTTTCGCTAAATGCACAAACAACTACACCACAAACTGCCGAGAGCTTGCTTAAAGCTAAAGCTAAAAGTGATGCAGATATTCAAAACCCCAAGAAAGCTGCAAAAATGACTACTTGGCTAAAAAGAGGAAACATATACCTTGATTTGATACAATTTAACATTAAAGGTTTATGGGTAGGAATGCCTACTGAAGGTTTAAGTGGCGCAGAAATATTGGTTGGAAAGCCACAAAAGATTATGACTCAGGGCAACAAAGAAGATTGGATTTATGAACGCATAACATTGCACTTTGAAGATAAAAAACTAACCGGTTGGGATGAGACCAAGCCATTAGTAGAAAACGGTGAAGATGTTGCAATGGAAGCATACATGAAAGCTTGGGAGTTGGATGAAAAAGGTAAATTAAAATCAGATAAAGCATTTTTAGCAAATATTGCTACTTTAAGAGGTATGTTTGCAGGCAAAGGTGTAAAATATTATAATGAAGCCGGAAAAGCAAATGATGCAGAATTATATAGAAAATCTGTAATGGAGCTTGATAAAGCCTTAAAATTGGGAGAGTTTCCAAAAAATGAGGCAGATTCAATTTTTGACCTTGGTTTAGTTGCTTACTATGCAGGGGTTATTGCCCAAAGTGGAAAACAATATGATTTAGCCGAGAAGCATTATAAAATGTGTATAGAAAAAGCTTGGCAAGGAGATAAGCCTTATAATTCATTAGCATCACTATATGCCGAGCAAGATAAACATGATTTAGAATTAAAGGTTTTACAAGAAGGATTTGATAAGTACCCTGACTCTAAATCGTTGTTATTAAGCTTTATCAACTACTATTTACGTACAGGTGAATCGGAAAAAGCTTTAGAAAAATTACAAAAAGGAATTAAAGATAATCCTGAAAATCAGTCGTATTATTATGCAATTGGCACCTTATATGATGCCATGGTGTTGGATACAACAGATAAATACACCAAAGAGCAAAAGGAAGAGTATGAGAAGCTTGCTATTGAAAATTATAAAAAAGCCATCGAATTAAAAGATGATTATTTTGATGCAATTTATAATTTGGGCGTTCTTTATTACAATAAAGGCGTTTATGTATTAAAAGCCGCTCAGGACATTCCTCCAAGTCAAAATGCTAAATACGAAGCAGAAAAACAGAAGGCTATAGATTTCTTTAAATTAGCCTTACCATATATGGAGAAAGCGCATGAAATTAACTATCGTGATAGAAATACGATTTTGTCATTATCTACAATTTATTTAAAATTACAGATGTATGATAAACAAAAAGAGATGAAAGAGTTATTAGACTCTTTACCGGAAGAAGGTTCACCTTTGGATAAATAAAGATTAGATACAGGGCAAATTACTTGTCCTGTTTTTTTAAATAATTCTATTTAACATAATATAAATTATAAGACAAATTTATTACTATACCCTGTATATGGTATTTATATGAAATGTAAAAGTTTCGGTTGAAATAAATTGAAAAGAGAAATTTTTGAATTGTCTGTGATACGAACAATTAATCGAAGCTGTTTAAAGCGAGAACCTTAAAATAATACGTGAAACTACAACTAACACCTTAGTTGAGTTAAATGGTTTATCTGGGATAACACGCTAATTATCAACCCATTGATAATGCATGTGTCCGTATTTGAAAATGCTAATAAACATTTAATCTTCCATTACAATATACTTAAAATTTAAACCAATAAGTTTTTCATATTGTTGCCCTGAATCCAACATGTCGTAATCATCTTCATAATAGTACCACCATATAGTTACTAAGTCTTTAGCAAGACTATCTCTGATAAGTAAAAAGAGTTTAGCAATTTGTTTTGATGAAGCAGTATTATAATAATCCAACTTAAATTCCAAAGCCATATTTATAGGCACCTGATCTGAATTAAAAAATTGTTCTACCCAATCTAAAATCGGTTCATAAAAATCAAGTGCATCAGGCGGCAGAGATTTACCACTAATAACAAATTTTTTTTCCTCGATATTAAAATTAACTTCCGGAGTATAACTAGATTCAGGTAAATATAATGACTTCATTGATATTTATTTTGCTAAATTTGTTTTCTAAGATAATAAATTTTATGTGAATTTAAGCCCAAAAATATTGTAAATTATTGAAATACTAAATATTTTTTTAATCTTTAAGTAAATTTAACATAAATTTTTAAGTGAAAGATTGTTTTCTTATTATGCAAAATAAAAATAATATATTAAAAATCAGTTGTTTGTATCTTTCAATCGTAGTTTAATAAATTTATTATACATAAAACTTAAACCGATAATAAATAAAGATGCAAAAACACCCAGCCCGATATTATAATAGGCAGGAGCAGTTAAAGCCAAGCGTAAAATGACGGTAGCTAAGGCAAAACCTGAGTTTCGGAAAACAATTATGTACAAGTAATTATAACGTAAAGAGATGAGTATAATAAGAATATCGATGAATATTAACGATGTGTAAAAAGATTTAAAAAAATGTATATGCATATCAAAAAACAGATTGCTTATCAGAGAATAAATACCTGCTAATGAAAAAATTACAATCATAAACAACGAAAGAACTTTCTTAATACGAACAAAACCCAACTGGTCTGTATCGGATTTAGTTATGTTGATATGTTTTTGCATCTGCTTAAAAAAAACAACTGCGCTAAAAATAATTAAGGCACCGAAAGTATCTGCAAGCATCTTAATTACCTGATGAATATTTTCATCCCAAATAAAAGGCTCTGTAAACTCTCCAAAATCTTTAAATGCTTGACGCAATAGGATTAATGAAAAAATTTCAAATTGTTTAGCCAATGATGTAGAAACAGAGTGCGATAAAACAAATATCATACTCATTATTTCTATAATTAATAAAAAAGTAAAAGCAAATTCAATAGCAAAAAAATGATTTGCCGGCACCAAATTATTTAAAAATGATGGTAATAGATTCCATTTTTTTAACTCTACAAGAAAAAGTATTAATAAAAAAGAATAAACAATTAGGGTACCTGTAGATTTTAGAAATTTCTTATCCTCCCAAATGGTATGGAATTTATCGTAAATCCGGCACAGATTAAAAGTAAGTTTTGTAACGCTTTTTTCAAACAATTTTTAGATATTTAATTATTCTTCATCATCGCCCACAATAATATTTTTTAAGGCTTCGTCAACATCTAATTTTTTTATTCGTAAATAATGCTGCAATGCCTCTCCTATCACTTCCTGATAATCTTTTCCATAATATCTGGATAAAATTTTAATACGCGATAAAGTGGATTTATCAATTTCTACAACATTATCAGGAAGTATATCCGCTGCATTAGCTTTGCTTTCATCCGATTTTTTTTCTTCCTCTGAGTTTTTTATAAAAGAGGTATTTGAAAGTAATGCACTTTTTATGTCGCTAATTTTTCTTTTCTTTTTTGCCATATTTTTTCAAAAATTCGTTTGCAAAATTTCTGTAATCGCGTGCTCCGCGCGAACGTGGAGCATATTCAAAAACGGTTTGCCCAAAAGCCGGTGATTCCATTAAGGAAATATCTTGCCGTATATATGAATCGAACAATTTGTTCTTTAAACGCTCATCAGCCAAAATATTTGAAATAACTGCCTTTGAGAATTTTGTACGCGGTGTAAACTTAGCCATCAGTATCCCGGCTAGCTCTAAATTAGGGTTCATGCGCATTTTTACTTTTTCAGTGGCATTTAAAATACTGTCTAAACCTATAAAAGCAAAATTTTCGGCTTGCATAGGAACAATAAAATAATCGGCAGCTACTAATGAGTTAATGGACAACAACCCCAAACTAGGCGGGCAATCAATTACAATATAATCAAACTTATCTTTTACTTCTGCTAAAACTTCTTTGGCAATAAACTCCCTGCCGGGTTCATTGCTTATATTAAATTCATAATCAAGTAAATTGTGTGTTGAGGGTACCAAATGAAAATTATCTAATTTGAGCATAGATTCTTCAACACTTGCTTTACGCACTAAGACATTCCCGATATGTTTTTCCGGATTACGAATGCCTTTTGACAATGTTAAATTACACTGGCTGTCAAAATCAAGCAACAGTACTTTTTTGCGTTTTTTTGCTAGAGCAGCCCCGAAATTTAAAGCCGTAGTGGTTTTTCCGGTACCTCCTTTGTAATTAATGATAGAAATTATTGTTGCCATATATTGTAAATTGTTTCATTGTTTAATTGCTTAATTGACAATTGTAAGAAGAAGAAATTTTAATTTGAATGACACATATATTCTATTAATGTTTAATGTTAAACTTCTAAAATCGTCATTCCTTGTTCAATCCCCCGATAGTCAGACAAGTTATTCATTATTCATTTGATTTATGAACAAGGAACATCGATTTACGAATCACGAAGTTTTTTAATTCTCCATTCATAATTCAATGTCGTTTGGTTAACAGCATTTATTAATATTTTCTATTTTTTTAATACTAAACAGGCTGTAAACCAGATTTATACTAGCCCAAGGGCAACGCCTTGGGATAAATTAAACACTATATAAAAGCACCCTGAAAAGGGTAAATTAAATTGCACTTACAGTGCGAATACTAATTTTATCTTCGTACTTAACCCAAGGCGTTGCCCTTGGGCTAAATCAACTAAGGCTTTCAGCCTTAAAAATAATTTTTTAGCTTAATGATACTAAATAAATCATTTCAATACAGAATATAGCAAATCCCCTACCCTTTTGCTTCATCATCTGCTTCTAAACCTTCATCATTAAGCTTGTTATCCGTTTTTTGTATATTGCTTAAATCTTCTTCGTCATGTCCTGCTTCTTCTTCTTCCATACGTTTTATAATTTCTTCTTCGGATAAAACTTTCTCTGCATTATTTTCATTATTTGCAAAAGTTTCTTCAAAATTTATTTGATATTCCGATGCATTATCATCTACTTCTTCTTTAGGTGATTCAATAATTTCGGTTTCCGGCTTTTCTTTTGTTTTGATTGATTCCGAAACTATTTCCTTTTTATTTTCTATTTCTTTAACTTTTTGATATACAATAGACTGTACAACTTCTTCTACTTCATTAAGTTTTAAATAATCATCGTCATAAATTTTTAATTCAGAGGATAAAATCCATGTACGTAAAAATACCCTTAGCAAGATAAATCCTTGTTGCATTAAGAATACAATTAAAATGCCAAGCGATGTAGCCATTTTATAATCTTTTTCAAAATATAGATAAACATACATGATTACTGCCGGCAAAAAGAGTAAAATCAGATATAAAGACATAGTCTTTAAAAAATGTTTAAATACATATTTTATACCGTCCCAAAATGCTTTAAAAATGTTAAAGCTGTCGTTCATTTCAAGATAAAATTTTCCGTAATCGCTTACCATATTAAAAATTAAGAAAATAAAAAAGTAAACCACAAGAGCAGCAATTACAATTCCATAAACCACTAATTCCGATTGAAAGCTATCAAACTTTAAATCAATGTATTTGCCTACAGAACCGGCAATTACTATTAAAAAGAAAATCTGAATAATTGCCACCAAAAGGCTTAAGCCCAGATAGCGAAAAAAACTGTAAGCAGCTCCGCCAAAAAAAGAAGAAGTACTGAATTTATCATCATTAAGTGTACGGATAATCCCACCCGTAAGAAATACGCTTAACAAAAAATACGCTAAGAGTAACCACTTTATCCCTCCTAAAAGTGCGCTAAGTGCATCACCAAAGTAATAGAAAAACTCTTTAAATACGGTGGCATTATATCCTTCAAGCAGGCGATAATAAAAATCGGAATGCCCAAAATGAGTATTTAATACCGAAAACATGGGTAAAGCCAATAAAAGTCCCATTAACAGATTGGCAAAATACAAAATAAACCACATGCGCGGATATTTTGCCGTTTGTATAAATCCTTTTGTATATGCTTTTGCTATATTCATTTTTATGCTATTTTATACTATTTTTTTTATATTCTAATTTAAAATTATACAAACCAAACTATAGATTGTATGATGTTTTGCAGCCAAAATAAAAACTTTACGGCATATTTCCACGCAGGTTTGTCGTCAGGACGGACTACGTATGAATTATTGGCAAGATTTACATCCATTAAATTTTTGTTATCCGGATCAATTTTAGCCGATACCACTCTTGCAGCACTACGAAACTTAAATTCCGTTGAGCGTGCTTTACCATCCCAATATTTGGTAATTTCTTTACCGTTATTAAATTTAATTAAAATTTCAACAGGCATAATCAATTCTCCCTCCCGTACAATTGCTACACGCGATTCATATATTTTAGCAGAGTCCGTATTTTGCTTAATTTGAAGACCGTCTAAAATACCTTGGGGGTCATTTATCCATCGGCTACGAATATAATCTACTTTGTAATCGCATACATCCGAACCGTAAATGGCTTGAACTAAAAAATCGTTAATATCTGCTGCAAAATCAAGACCTTTATGTTCTGTTACTACATTGTTTACTACTGCAATAA